>OHFP01000028.1_pt1 | contig 90274 bp, 70 predicted proteins | sample 1567591 | NCBI WGS metagenome assembly OHFP01 (sample SAMEA3879547, study PRJEB24766) | human gut metagenome | biome: human-associated habitat; feature: feces | place: USA | collected 1985/1987 | reverse complement strand
CCGCATATTAGTACATATATCTCAGGTTAGTAGCGTTTTTTTGAAAGGTCAATGTCAGTGCAGTTGCATTGATAAGGTCACGAAAATATTAACTCCTTATCGGTACGGAAACGGTTATAAGCAGTGTTGGCGATACATTTTAATGTACAGCTTTAGCAATCTGTTTTTCGAGAGACTGGATAGCCGCAAATCTGCGGCTGTTATTTTTTGCAAAGCAATTTAATGAAAAAGCGGAAAAAGCTGTAAGCTGAAACGTGTGAAATATTTCATATTTTTTGTATAAAGTTACAAAAAACTCTGTATTAAAGACGAAAATTAGGTATTATTGTTGACTTTATGCGTGAAATAATGTAAAATTACTAAATAAGGATTAAAGCGAAGGAGAGATCTCTGTGGAGAACGTATTTTTTGCACGTCAACCGATACTGGATGTGAATAATAATACATACGGCTATGAACTGCTTTACAGAAATCAGCCCGGAGTAAACGCATATACAGGAAACAACGGAGATGTAAGCACAGCAGATGTAATCAACAACGCATTTTTTGTCGACAATATAACAAGCGTTTTAGGCGGTAAAAAAGCATTCGTCAATTTTACGGGCAACCTCATAAAAAGAGGAGTGCCGAAGATGATCTCAAGCGATATACTCGTAGTCGAACTGCTTGAGAGCGTAATGGCAGACGCAGAAATAATAAGGCGCTGTATAGAGCTTAAGAAGCTGGGATATATAATCGCTCTTGACGATTATGAATACGGCGAGAATACAAAGGCTCTGTTTGAGCTTGCCGATATAATAAAGCTTGACTTCCACACCTCCCGTGAGGCAGTGGAACGCACAGCGGAAAAGTGTATAACATATAATAAGATAATGCTTGCCGAAAAGGTGGAAACTCAGCTTGAGGTGGAATATGCCAAAAGGCTCGGCTGTACATATATGCAGGGCTATTTCTTTGCAAAGCCTCTGCTTATGACGCACAGGACAAATACGCCTATGGCAAAGACGTTCCTTCATATACTGGGTCTTGTATATTCGCCCGAGCCTGACTATGAAGAAATAGCGGCGGTCATTTCGACGGACGTTGTGCTGACGATAAGACTGCTGAGGCTTATAAACGTAATGTACGGCAGTACGGGGAACAAGATCTCAACCATTCATCAGGCGCTCGTTCTGCTCGGCTTTGAAAAGCTGAAGGAATGGATATATCTTGTAGGTCTGCAAAGGCTGCAGAAGGATACCCCCGACGAGCTTATAAGGCTTGCGCTGTTCAGGGCAAAATTCTGCGAGAGCATCTCAAAGGTAATGCCGGGACAGTTTATACACAGAAAAGAAATGTATCTTATGGGACTTATGTCGGTAGTGGCAGGTACGACCGATGAACGTGATATAGGAAACGTTATGAAGGAACTTCCGGTAACGGACGAAATAAAGAACGGTCTGCTTGGAGCGGACGGACTTTTCGGAGATGTGTTCAGGCTGGTAGTCGATTACGAACATGCAAACTGGGACAAAGTGGAGGAGTTTGTCAAAAAATACAACGTTGACGCACAACAGCTTGCTAACGAATATGTACAGTGCGTCAGATTTATGCAACAATTTTATATAGGGTGAAACGCAGATTATCTATTTTTACAATACAAAAAACTTTTCTATAACGGAGTGATAACATGGCTGAAAATAAATGCGCCGCAAGACTTGAGCCTTCGAACAGGGATATGAGCGAGCTTAAAAACCGCTTCAAGCCGGGATATGACTGGGAAACGATATGCTCTACGATGCTTGAACATCTTATGTGCGGAGTTGCTATATATGAGCTTTGCCCCGACAGAGTAAGGTCGCTTTATTTCAACAAGAAATATTACGAGATGGTGGGCTACACAAAAGAGCAGTATGAACAGTATGCAGACAGCGTTACCTCGTCGCTTTACGGAGATTCGGCTGAGATGATTTTTGAAAAAGCCGGACGCTCGGCAAAGACCGGAGAAACATTCTATGCCGAATGCAAAGGCAGACGGTATGATGGCAGTGACATATGGGTGCTTGTCAAGGCGAAGCTGGTTGATTTTATAGAAAGCGAACATCCTGTATTTCTTGCAATTGTGCAGGATATGACCCACAGAAAACTGACTGAATATGAGAATGCGGTAAATCTTGAGCGTTACCGTATACTTGAGGCGACTTCGAATGCGGTCACATTTGAATATGATATTCCCGATGATATAATGACGTTTTCGTACAGCGGAGGTAGGGCGGATTCGGCAAACCGCTCCATAAGCAACTATGCGGAGGTTTCAAAACGTACAAAGATCGTATATCCCGATGATGCGGCAAAGTTCTATGCGGCACTGAAAAAGGCAAGCAAAAAGCCTGTAAGCTGTCTGACGCTCGACTACAGATCCACGATAATAGATCAGAACAGCTACCGCTGGGTAAGGACGTGTTATTCAAGCGTAGCGGACGCCAGCGGAAAGGTAATAAAGGTTCTCGGAAGAACACAGGATATAGACGATGAAAAGCGTGAGCAGCAGAGAATGATACAGCTGGTCGAGCTTGACAGCACAACGGGACTGCTGAACAAGCTGGCAACAACAAACCACATTCAGCGGCTCATCAGCGAAAAGACGAACGCAAAGAGCTTTTTCGCTATGCTTGATATAGATGATTTCAAGGCGTTCAACGATACCTACGGTCACAGCTTCGGTGACGAGGTGCTGAGAACGGTAGGAAAACTGCTTTCGAGAAAGTTTCCGAATGCGGTTGTCGGAAGGTTCGGCGGAGATGAATTTATCGTGTTCGCCAGAGGTACGAGCGAATCTGCCGTTGTGGACGAGTTCGAAGATTTCCTTGAGGTGTCGGGAAAGGCTGAGATAGGCGGCAAGAGGTATACGATAAAGTGCAGTGTAGGCATAGCGTGGAGTGAATCGTGCGATGTTGACTATGCGCAGTATTTCGACGAGGCGGACGAACAGCTTTACAGGGCTAAAAAGGAAGGAAAACACCGCATCTGCCGCAAGAAAATCGTTTAAAATTACCGAAAACTTTGAAAAACGGCTTGTTTACGGCAAAATAGCGTAATTTTGCTTGACAACGGGCATAATATGTGATATACTTACTTAAAGTAGAATATGGTAGGCTAAAGACTGAGTTCATCTCGGTCTTTAGCTTATATATAGGGCTTTTTACGGCTCTTGTCTGAAAGGAGGCTTTCAAAGTGCCGAAGGAAAAAGGCGGCAAGAAGAATCAGGCGGAAACGGTCGAGAGAATTACCGAGCAGAAGGTTCTGCCGATAATCGAGAGATACGGCTATGAGCTGTGGGACGTTATCTTTGAAAAAGAGGGTGCCATGTGGTATCTGAAGGTGCTTTTCGACAAAGCGGACGGAGGAATAGACGACGCTGAATGCGAGGAAATAACAGAACCGCTGAACAAGGCTGTTGATACGCTGTCGTGCATTGACCTTGTGGACGTTTTCGAGGTAGGCTCGCCGGGGCTTGACAGACAGCTCAGAAAGCCTTTCCACTTTGTGAAGATGAAGGGCGAAAAGATAAAGGTGACCGTGCGTGACGAAAACGGAAAGACGGCGTATTATTCGGGTGTTCTCGGAGATTACGATGAAAATTCGGGCGAATTCACTGTACAGACAGAAGACGGCGAAATGAAGTTCAATGCCGCTAAGTGCAGAAGAATTGCCCTTGACGCATAAAAAATAATTAACGGAGGAATTATTAAAAATGGCTAACAGCAACACAACGGAGCTTTTTGAGGCTCTGACATTGCTTGCAAAGGAGAAGGGGATTGACCCCGCTGTGCTGATAGAGAAGATACAGACAGCACTTGTTATCGCTATCAAGAAGGAATATCCCAGAAGCGAGAATATCAAGTTTGATATTGATATTGCTAAGGGCAAGTTCGATGTGGCTATCCAGAAGGAAGTTGCCGCAGAGGTCGAGGACGATGCAAACCAGATTTCGATGGAGGAGGCAAAGACTCACACCCGCAGAAAGCTGGAATACGGCGATATTGTAGCGATAAAGCTGGATACACAGCATTTCGGCAGAATTGCCGCACAGACGGCAAAGCAGGTCATCAAGCAGGGTCTTAAGGAGATAGAGCGTGAACAGCTCGTTGCTCAGTGGGGCGGTCTTCAGGACGAGGCAGTAACTGTTACCGTACTCAAGACAGAGCCCAGAACAGGCAACGCTACCGTAAACCTCAACGGAAACGAAGTACCGCTGTTCAGAAGCGAGCAGATACCCGGCGAGGTACTAAGGCCCGGCGATATGGTCAAGGTTTATGTTTCCGGTGTTTCCGCAACAGACCACAGACCTATGCTCAAGATCTCAAGAGTGAACAAGGAGCTTGTAAAGCGTCTGTTTGAGAGCGAAGTACCCGAAATATATGACGGTACCGTTGAGATAAAGGCTATCAGCCGTGAGGCAGGCTCACGCTCAAAGGTTGCAGTAATAAGCAACAACCCCGATGTTGACGCACTCGGTGCGTGCATAGGCCCCGGCAGACAGCGTATCAGCAAGGTATGTGCTGAGCTTGGCGGAGAGAAGATGGATGTTGTATTCTACAGCGAAAAGCCCGAGGAATTCATCGCACAGGCGCTCAAGCCCAGCGATGTTATCAGAGTAGAGATACCTGACCCCGAGGTAAAGGCTTGTACGGCTATCGTTCCCGACAACCAGCTTTCACTTGCTATAGGCAACAAGGGTCAGAATGCGAAGCTCGCCGCAAAGCTCACAGGCTTCAAGATAGACATACGCCCCGAAAGCGGCTTCTATGAAGGAATAGAGAGCAAGCAGGAAAAGGCTGAGGAAGAAGCTCAGACTGAGGAATAAAAACCCTTTACGAAAGGATGGATCGCTTTGGCAGTTAAAAAGATACCGATGAGAAAATGTGCGGGCTGTGAGGAAATGAAAGAGAAAAAACAGCTTGTAAGAGTTGTCCGTACTCCCGAGGGAGAGTTTGTACTCGACTTCACGGGTAAGAAATCCGGACGGGGAGTGTATGTCTGCAAGAGCCGCAGCTGTCTTGAGGCGGCACAGAAAAAACGCGGGCTTGAACGCTCTCTGAAATGTGCGGTACCGCAGGAGATATATCTTGAACTGCTGAAAAGCATCGGAGAAAGCGACGGTGAGTAACGGCAATGAATTTTTTAAGTACGCTCGGTCTTTGCAGAAAGTCCGGACGTCTGATACACGGGTTTGATCCTGTTTGCGAGGAGCTTAAAAACCCGAAATCGAAAATTGCGGGAGTTATTCTCGCAAGCGACGTATCGGAGAAAACACAGAAGGAAATGCGTTTTTTCTGCGATAAATACAGTGCCCTGCTGTCGCAGTGCGATTGTACGATGGACGAAATCAAGTCGGTCCTCGGAAAACGCACGGGAGTGCTTGCCGTTCTCGATGAAGGCTTATACGCAAGCCTTACGGGCGAGCATAAAGGGAAATAAGCGGTACACCCGATTTATATATACAATACTAAATCTGACATAAAAAAGGGGATCAGTGAATGGATAAAAAATATCGTGTAAACGAGTTGGCAAAGGATCTTAATATTCCTGTAAGTGAAATTACGGATGTGGTACAGGAGTATTTCGGAGTACAGAAGAAATCGCAGGCTTCGCTTTCTGAGGATGAGCTGTCTGTTGTTCTCGAAAAGTATTCTCAGAGCAACCAGGTGAAGAATTTCAATTCATATTTTGCTTCGGCAAGCAAGCCCAAGACGGAAAAGAAGGAAGAAAAGCCGGCAGAAAAGCCTGCAAAGAAGGCTGAGAAGAAGCCCGAACCCAATAAGGAAGCCGACAAGGCTGAAAAGGTACAGGCAAAGCCCGAAGCAAAAACAGAGACTAAGCCCGAAGCAAAGCCTGAAATAAAGACAGAAACAAAGTCTGAAGCTAAGCCCGAGATAAAGGCAGAATCAAAGCCCGAAGCAAAGAGCGACAAGCCTGCAGACAGAAAGCCTATGGGCGACCGTAACGACAGAAAGCCTTACGGCGACAGACAGCAGGGCGACAGAAAGCCCTACGGCGACAGACAGCAGGGCGACAGAAAGTCTTACGGTGACAGACAGCAGGGTGACAGAAAGCCCTACGGCGACAAACAGCAGGGCGACAGAAAGCCTTACGGCGACAGACAGCAGGGCGACAGAAAGCCTTACGGCGACAGACAGCAGGGTGACAGAAAGCCCTACGGCGATAGAAGAAACGATACCAGAAATGACCGCAGGGATACAAAGCCTGCACAGCAGACAGCTCCGGCACAGCCTGTTATCGACCTTGCAAATATCAAGACAAACGCACCTCCCACAAAGCACGTCAAGGGTGAGGCTGTACAGAGAGGCGAGCAGGTCACAAAGCACGTTGACACAAGGGGCAGTTATGTAAACCTTGATAAGTACAACGAGAAGTATGAAACCATAGCTTCGACCGAGAGCGGCAACAGACGTCAGAATGACGCTTATACAAAGAAGCAGAAGATAAGCCAGAAGTCTCAGAAGGGCAAGCAGCAGTTCAGCAAGAAGAAGGAAACCGAGGCTCAGAAGCTGAAGCGTCTTGAGCTTGAAAAGGCAAGAAAGAAACAGCTTGAGATACAGGTTCCCGATGAGATAGTCGTATCGGAGCTTGCGTCACGTCTTAAGGTCACAGCCGCAGACGTTATAAAGAAGCTGTTCAGTCTGGGCGTAATGGTTACTATCAACCAGTCGGTCGATTATGATACGGCTTGTATCGTAGCGGAAGAATTCGGTGCAAAGGTTACCAAGGAAGTTGTAGTTTCCATCGAAGAACGTCTGTTTGAAGAGGTAGAGGATACAGAGGAGAACTTACAGCCCCGTTCACCCGTTGTTGTTGTTATGGGACACGTTGATCACGGTAAGACATCGCTCCTCGACAGAATCAGACACGCTAACGTTACGTCCGGCGAAGCAGGCGGTATCACACAGCATATCGGTGCTTACAGGGTAAAGGCAGGCGGCAGGGATATTACATTCCTTGACACACCCGGACACGAGGCGTTCACCGCTATGCGTGCAAGAGGTGCGCTGGCTACGGATATAGCGATACTCGTTGTTGCCGCAGACGACGGCATTATGCCTCAGACGGTAGAAGCGATAAATCACGCAAAGGCTGCAAACCTTTCGATAATAGTTGCGATAAACAAGATGGATAAGCCTACGGCAAATCCCGACAAGGTAAAGCAGGAGCTTACCGAGCATGGCCTTGTATGCGAAGAATGGGGCGGCGATGTAATCTGCGTTCCCGTATCGGCAAAGACAGGCGAGGGTATTGACGAGCTTCTCGAAATGGTAAACCTCACGGCAGATGTCCTTGAACTTAAGGCTAACCCTGACAGACTTGCAAAGGGCGTTGTTATCGAGGCAAGAATCGACAAGGGCAGAGGTCCTATCGCTACTGTTCTTGTGCAGACAGGTACGCTCCATACAGGCGATACAATAATCGCAGGTACTGCTGTAGGACGTGTCCGTGTAATGCGTGACGACAAGGGCAGAACCGTAAAGGAAGCCGGTCCTTCTGTTCCCGTTGAGATAATGGGTCTTGCGGAAGTACCGAGCGCCGGTGATGATTTTGCGGCTGTTGAAGATGAAAAGCTTGCAAGAGAGCTTGTTGAAAAGAGAAAGTTCGACGCTAAGGAAGAACAGTTCAAGCTCTATAAGAAGGTCAGCCTTGATAATCTGTTCTCACAGATTGAAGAAGGTTCAATGAAGAAACTCCCCATCATAGTAAAGGCAGACGTACAGGGTTCTGTAGAAGCTGTTTCACAGTCACTGTCAAAGCTGTCAAACGAGGAAGTAAAGGTAGAAGTAATTCACGGTGCGGTAGGTGCCGTAACAGAAAGCGACGTTATGCTTGCAAAGGCATCGGGCGCTATCATAGTAGGCTTTAACGTAAGACCTAACCCTGCGGCTGCAGACAACGCAAAGCGTGACGGTGTCGATATAAGACTCTACAGAGTAATATATGACGCAATAGAAGAAATCGAAACAGCCATGAAGGGTATGCTTGCGCCCAAGTACAGAGAAGTTGATACAGGACGTGTTGAGGTAAGACAGGTAATGAAGCTGTCGAGTGTCGGCGTGGTAGCAGGCTCTTATGTACTTGACGGTAAGGTACAGAGAAACGGCGAGGTAAGAGTTGTCCGTGACGGCATAATCGTTGCTGTTGACAAGATAGCAGGCTTACGTCGTTTCAAGGACGATGTGAAGGAAGTAGCCGCAGGCTACGAGTGCGGTATCACGCTTGAAAAGTTCACTGACATAAAGGACGGCGATATATTCGAGGCGTTTGTTACCGAGGAGTACAGAGATTAATGGCAAATTTCAATACAGCAAGACTTGCGGAGGATATAAAACGTGAGATCTCCACAGCTATGCGTGATATAAAGGACGGCGCTGTAGTAAATGCGATGGTCGGTGTGTCACGCTGTGAGCTGACAAGCGATCTGTCCTACTGCAAGGTTTATATCACAACGCTTGAGGGCGGCGACACCACGAAAAATGTCGCCGAGCATCTCAAGAAGGCAGAGGGTTTCTTTAAAAGAAGAATCAACGAGCGTGTGAAGATGCGCAAGCTGCCTCAGCTGATATTCGTGCCGGATAATTCGATGGATTATTACGAGCATATCAGCGAGGTGATAAGCAAACTGCCGAAACCTGCCGAACCCGATGATAACGGCGATGACGAAAGGTAAACAATAATGATAACAGACGTTAAAAAAGCGGCAGAGCTACTGAAAAGCAACGATGATTTTCTGATACTGTCACACGCCAACCCCGACGGAGATACACTGGGCTGTGCTTACGGCCTTTGCGGTATGCTTCAGAAGATGGGTAAACGGGCAAAGGTTATGTGTGCGGATGAAATAGCGCCCCGTATGGAGTTTCTGCGTGATACAGTGATACAGCAGAGCTTTGAGGAAAAAACCATAGTGAGCGTTGACGTTGCCGACAGAAAACTGCTCGGCGACCTTGACGCAGTATACGGCGGCAGGATATTTCTTGCGATAGACCACCACGAGAGCAGACAGGAGTTTGCAAAATATACTCTTGTAGATTCCGATGCGGCTGCGGCTTGCGAACTTATTTTTCAGATAGCGGAGGAAATGAACGCACAGCTTGACGGTGAGATTGCGTCCTGCCTTTACACAGGACTTGCAACCGACACGGGCTGCTTCAAGTATTCCAACACGACAAGCAGAACGCACATAATAGCCGCTAAGCTGATGGCTTATGAGTTTGATGTTTCCGGCATCAATTACAAGCTGTTTGATATGAAGTCAAAGGGCAGGCTGGAGCTTGAACAGGCGATAACGCAGGGAATGGAATTCTTCTGTGACGACAGGGTAGCGGTAGTGTGGCTGACAACGGAGCTTATGGATCGCTTTAAGGGCAGAGTTGACAGCGAGGACTTTAATGGTCTTGCAAGCCTTCCCCGTCAGGTAGAGGGCGTAATTATCGGCGCTACCGTAAAGCAGAAGGGTCCTGCTACATTTAAGATCTCGGTCAGAACGGCAGAGCCGATAAATGCAGGAAGCGTGTGCGCCCTGTTCGGCGGCGGCGGTCACGCCAGAGCCGCAGGCTGTACCATAGAGGGCAGTATAGAGTTTGTGAAAGCAAAGCTGCTGCCTGTATTTGAAAAGGCGCTGAAAGCAAATGAATGAAATAAACGGCGTAATCTGCATCAATAAACCGCAGGATTTCACCTCGTTTGATGTTGTGGCGATAATGCGAAGGGCGGCAGGGACGAGAAAAATCGGTCACGGCGGTACGCTCGACCCTATGGCGACAGGCGTTTTGCCGATATATATCGGCAGAGCGGCAAAGACAGCCGACCTGAATCCTGTCAGCGACAAGAGATATCGTGCGACCTTCAGGCTCGGTGTGACTACCGATACCGAGGACGTATGGGGCAAGGTGCTGACAAAGAGCGAAAAGCCTGTTACGCTTGCGGAAATTACCGATGCGGTAAAGACTATGCAGGGCGATATAATGCAGATACCGCCGATGTATTCTGCGGTGAAGATAAACGGCAAACGGCTTTATGACCTTGCAAGGCAGGGCATTGAGGTTGAACGTGCCGCTCGTCCGGTCACGGTATATTCGATAGAGCTGTCAGACTTCGACGAGGAAAAGCGTACAGGTACGCTTGATATTTATTGCTCAAAAGGAACCTATATCCGCACTATCATAAGCGATATAGGAAAAAAGCTCGGCACAGGAGCGATAATGACCTCGCTTTGCCGCACGATGGCGGCAGGCTTTACGCTTTCGGACTGCCACGATATTGAAACGCTTCGTAATATGCCGCCTGAGGATACAGCAAGGCTGGTACTGCCGACAGAGCGTGTTTTCTCGTGCTATGACGAGATAACTCTGGACGGTACACAAAAGAAGCTGTTCATGAACGGCATGATACTTGACTGCGGAAGAATGGATATTTCATACCCGGAAGGCACCTGCCTGCGTCTTAAGCACGATGGTGATTTTTTAGGCGTGGCAAGGGTGAACGGGGAGAACGGGCTTAAAAGCGTATACCTTAATATATTATCTTGATTTTCCCATTTAATGCGGGACACGGAGGTTTATTCTTGATTGACATTACCGAAAATATAATACCCATCCCGCCGACAGCAACGGCACTCGGCTTTTTTGACGGCTTGCATTTAGGTCATATGAAGGTCGTGGAGGAATGCTTCAGACACGGCGGGCTTTGCCCTGCAATGTTCACGTTTCACAGCGACACGGCATTGCCTAAAAGGGAAAGGATAGAGAACCTGCTCACAAACGATATGAAGCTGGAGAAGCTCGCAGAAGCGGGAGTGCAATATATTTATTCTCCGGATTTCAATTCGGTGTGCGACTACACGGCAAGGGATTTCATCGAAAAGGTTCTTGTGAAGATAATGAACGCAAATGTCGTTGTGTGCGGATTTGATTTCAGGCTCGGAGCAGGCGGAGGAAGCAACGCTGAAGAGCTTAAATGTACATGCCGTGAGTACGGCATAAAGGTCGTTATAATACCGCCGTTCAGTCTGGACGGATGTGTGGTACATTCAACGGCCATCAAAAATCTGATAAAATCGGGTGAAATAGCAAAGGCAAACAAACTGCTCGGATATGATTTTTCGATAGAGGGCAGAGTAATAGAGGGCAACCGCATAGGCAGAACCATAGGAAGCCCGACCATAAACCAGCGTTTCCCCGAAAACATAGTTATGCCGCGTTTCGGAGTATATAAGAGCGTGACATATCTTGACGGCAGGGTCATGCCGTCTGTTACAAACATAGGCGTAAAGCCTACTGTTGACTATAAGGACAGTCCTCTTGCGGAAACGCATATAATGGATTTTGACGGTGATCTTTACGGCAGGACACTGCGTGTTTCGCTGCTTGATTTTATACGTCCCGAAAGACGTTTTGACAGCGTAGGCGAGCTTAAAGCTCAGCTTGACAAAGATAAAATCACCGCCAAGCAATAAATACACTGTTTTATCACACAGGTTTCACCTGTGCAGGATAGAATATAGCAGATGTGCGCAGGGCAGGTACGGCTATGTACCGACGCTCTGCCGGATACTTCGTTTTAAGGAGCAAAAAATGATAGAAGTAAAGAATCTGACTAAGCGTTACGGCTCTAAAACAGCAGTCAGCAATGTTTCCTTTACCGCAGAAGAAAGCGAGATACTTGGTTTTCTCGGTCCTAACGGTGCAGGAAAATCAACTACAATGAATATCCTTACGGGTTATCTTTCCTCAACAGAGGGCGAGGCAAAGATAAACGGTATAGATATTCTTGAAGAGCCTGTAAAAGCTAAGCAAATGATAGGTTATCTTCCCGAACAGCCTCCGTTATATCTTGATATGACTGTAATGGAATACCTTAAGTTCGTATACGGGCTGAAAAAGTGCAAGCTGCCGATCAACTCGCATTTAAAGGAGATATGCAACCTTGTAAAGATAACCGATGTCAAGGATCGTGTTATCAAGAATCTTTCAAAGGGTTACAAACAGCGTGTGGGTCTTGCACAGGCGCTTGTGGGAAATCCGCCGGTGCTTATTCTTGACGAGCCTACGGTCGGACTTGACCCCAAGCAGATAATCGAGATAAGAGCGCTTATAAAGAAGCTCGGCAAGAACCATACCGTAATACTTTCAAGCCACATACTCCCCGAGATACAGGCGGTATGCGACAAGATAGTTATCATCAACAGAGGTAAGGTCGTAGCAAACGACAGCGCAGACCATCTTGCAAAGAATATGTCCGCAGATCATAAGCTTGTGATACGCTGTGAGGGAAATCCCGCAGACGTGAAGAAGCTGCTTTCGGCTATTCCCGGTATGGACGAGGTGTTCGTCAACAGGGAGAATGTCGAGGAGGGCGTCAGCGAATACTTCTTAAACGCAAAGCCCGGTACGGATATTCGCCGTGAAGTTTCAAAGCGTCTTGCGTCAAGAAATTACACTCTGCTTATGATGAAGTCCAGTGAGCTTACTCTTGAAGAAGTGTTCCTCAAGATCACAACGGGCGATATATACGGTAATGTCGGCGACAGCGTTGATAAGCTGAAGCTGTCAAAGTAAGCGGAAAGGCGGAATAAAAATGTTTGCAATATTTAAAAGAGAACTGAAGGCATATTTCACATCGCCGCTCGGCTATGTGTTCCTTGCTATTTTTTACGCATTTTCGGGATTGTTCTTTTATATCTTCTCCCTGTCTGTAGGCTCGACCGATATATCAAGCGTATTCCTGATGATGTTCATGGTGCTTATGGTTTTCGTGCCTCTGCTTACTATGCGACTGCTTTCAGAGGACAAGAAGCAGAAGACGGATCAGCTTATTCTGACTGCTCCCGTAAGCCTTTTGTCTATAGTAATGGGCAAGTTTCTTGCGGCTTATGCAATATTTGCGATAGGCGTTGCGGTCATGCCCGTATACGGCTTTGTAATGTCGACCTTTGCGACGGTTTCGTGGCTCCCGATATGGGGCAACACCGTAGGTCTTTTACTTCTCGGCGGTATATTCGTTTCTATAGGTCTTTTCATATCATCACTTACGGAAAACCAGATGATAGCGGCAATAGGCGGTTTCTTTATCAATCTTATGATACTGCTTATGAATACGCTGAAAAGCGCACTCCCCAACGGATTTTTACAGGACGTGCTTTCAAGCATCTCGGTATATTCGAGATACTCCGAGATAACAAACGGAATATTCAGCCTGTCAAGTCTGATATTCTTTGTGAGCGTTATCTTTATTTTCCTGTTCCTTACGGTAAGGGTACTTGAAAAACGCCGCTGGGCATAAGCGATGACTATGATAAAGGGATAAAGGAGAAAACGCATGAGTAAAATAAACGAAGCGGCTGAAGTAAAAGAAACAGCGGCTGAAGTAAAAGAAACAGCGGCTGAGAATAAAGCAGATACCGCTCCTGCAGAAAAGAGCGACGGCAGGAACGGAAAACCCCGCAAGAATCCGTTCAGGAACAAGAAGTTCAAGTACGGCGGTCTGTCGGTACTGTTCACGGTCATATTTATAGTAGCTGTGGTTCTGGTAAACGTAATAATCACACTGCTCGGTGACAGATTCATGCCGACGGCGGATCTTACCGATTCGGGACTTTACAGCATTGAGCAGTCAACGGTAGATTATCTCAAAACCGTGACCGATGAGGTTACGATAACGGTAACAAGCGAGGAAGCGGCTTTTACCGGAGGCAGCTCTTATTACTATCAGACAAACGAGATACTGAAGAAAATCGCAGCGGCGAATTCCAACATAAAATTACAGTATATTGATGTAGTTTCAAACCCCGGCTTTATAGCAAATTACACCGAAACCATAACCTCGAATGAAATTATGGTCGAGAGCAAGGCTACAAAGCGTGTAAAGGTGCTGACCTACGAGGACTTCCTCAGCATAACCTATAATGAACAGTACCTCAACTATTACGGCGTGAAGCGGCCCGAAAAGGTTGAAGCCAACGCAGAGCAGGCTGTAGTATCCGCTATTATGAACGTTACCGATACAGATCCTGTAAAGGTTGCGGTTTTAACGGGCTACGGAGAAACAGAGAACACTGTTTTACAGAATCTGCTCAAGACAAACAGCTACGTTATCGAATCGGTGAACATTACGCTTACCGACAAGATAAGCGAGGACTACGATTTTGTATTTATGTTCGGACCCGATAAGGATTATTCTGTTGCCGATATAAACAAGCTCGACACATGGCTTGACAACGGCGGTAAATTCGGCAAGAACCTTGTATATGTAGGTAACCCCAAGCTCGGTGATTCACCTAACATTGACGGTCTGCTTGACCAGTGGGGTCTGAAGGTCGAAAAGGGTATCACCTACCAGACAGACGAAAACTACACCTACAGCGGTATGAACACATATCAGGTGCTTTCAGTACCCGATACAGACTTCAGCAAGTTCACAAACAGCTCGCCCGTTCACGGCTACAATATGAGCCCTGTGACATCAAAGTGGGCGGATCAGAACGGCAACGGCAACATTACCGTACAGTCTATACTAAACACCTATGCAGGTGCTGTTATAAAGCCGCAGGACAGCGGTGATAACTGGTCGCCCGAGAGCGATGCGGAAAGAAAGCAGTATTCTGTTATAATGCAGGCGGTAAAGACAAGATATGAGGGTACAGATCCCTTCTCCAGCCGTATAGTAGCAATCGGCGGTATGGAATTCCTCAACACATCGTTCCTGCAGACAGCGTCCGTAAACAACTCACAGCTTATTATGAATATCTTCAACGTAAGCTGTAACAAGGAGGAGGGCATTACGCTCACTCCCAAGTCCTACAACACCTCAACCTTTGAGATAACAGATGCACAGAAGAATGGTCTTGTTATAGGCTTCGTTATCGTACTGCCTCTGTTACTGATAATATCCGGTATTGTAATATGGGTAAAGCGTCTGCATAAGTAAGCGAAAGGTCGGCAATGAAGAAAAATACTAAAATAATACTCGGCTCGGTAATCGGCATTGCGGTACTCGGTGCGGCAACGCTCGCACTGGTGCTGACACAGCCGGAGAGCGACAACGCAGACTCAGGCACGTCAAGCAAGGAAACCGTCAGCGTGACCGATTATACGACCGATGATATTTCAACGCTCACGATAAGCAACGAGAGCGGCGAATATACGATAAACCGTTTAGGTAAGGAAAAGTGGGGCATAGATTCAATCCCCGAGGCACTTGCAAACAGCAGTGCATATTCAACCGCAATGAGCAGTGCAGGCGGCATCGGCGCAAAGCAGATCGTTGAGGAAAATGCGACAGATCTTGCAAAATACGGCTTTGACAAGCCGACTGCAACGGTTAAAATGACATTCAAGGATAACAAGGCTGAGGATATAACCTGCCTTATCGGTATAAAGTACGAGGGCGAAAACTCGTGGTACGTTAAAACCGACAAGAGCGATACGGTATATCTTGTAGCAAATGCAGGCGTCAGCTTTGCAATGAACAGCGAGCTGTCATACGTCAACAAGGCAACGCTTACAGCGGCTTATGATTCCGAGAACGATAAGGTAAACAGGATCCGTATCGAGCGAAAGGATCTGGATAAGGACATAGTTCTTGACAAGCTCCCCGAGGAAACCGAAAAGGAGTTTTCATCAACATACGTTGCTTATAAAATGTCCAGCCACAATAATATCCTTGCAGACGATGAGCTTGACCAGAAAGTGATTTACGGCCTGTTCGGAATATCGGCTTCGGATGTGTTCGCCGTATCTCCCACAGACGAGCAGAAAAAGCAGGCGGGTCTTGACGATCCGAACTGCACCGTTACTATGGTAAGCAACAAGGAAACCGTTACCAAGCTCACTTTAGGCTCTGCTGTCTACACTGTTACAAAGAACGATGAAACAGGCGAAGAGATAAAGACGATAACGGGCTACTACGGTATGCTCTCAGGCAAGGACGCAATATATGTGTTCTCTCCCGACTCTCTGCCGTGGCTTACCGCAACACCCGAAAATATGCTTTATAAGCTGTTCCTTACACCCTATATCTATTATCTTGATGGTGTAACGATCTACGACAGCGACAGAAAGGCATACGATTTCACTATTACGGGCGACGCTGACAAGTCGAGCTTCACATACGAAGGCAAGAAGGTAGATTCAGCCAAGTTCAAGGCATTCTATCAGTATCTGCTTTCGGCATACGCAGAGCAGATTTACCTTGACGATCTTACAGGCGACAACAAGTTCATCGCAGGAGTTACCTACGATTATCGTGAAGAAGGCAAGGAAAGCGACGTTGTCGAGTTCTATGCGAGCGAGAGCGACCGTACCTGCATTATCGTTGTAAACGGCGATGTCCGCTACAAGGTAAGGCAGATATATGCGACAAGACTTCTTGAAAATCTGAATGCGCTTCTCTCTGGCGGAGAGATAGTTTCAGAGTTCTGATGCCGCAGGGCATTATAATTGATATGTGACGACAGGGGGCGGATCTTAAATTTTGCACGGGATCTGTCCGTCACATACTGACCGTTAGTGCAACGGTGGAGGTTATTATGACAGAGCAGGAATTTTTCACCTACAAAGGTCTTCCTCTTGTAAGGAAAGACAACACTATCTATTATGGCAATATGTCAGACAAATACGTTGCCATGCTGACTGTATTATCCACCCACAAGGTCAAGGATCTTGAGATAGCCGACAAGACAAGGGTACAGCTTATGTCAACCGATCCGAAAACCCCGGCTACAGAGATAATCGCAAAGACGAGCGAAAGAGGCAGTCTTTATGAGGCTCTTGATGTGGCAAGTATATGGCTTTCAAAGAATAATTGATAAAAACCGCTCCGCCGTAAAAAAATACGGCGGAGCGGTTTTATGCCGTGTCCGGTTTTAACGATGCCTATAAAAACAGATAAGCCCCCGTCAGAAAGACGGGGGCAACACTGTTTATATGATATGTTGTGCAAATTACTTCAGCAGTGTGATCTTGCCGATAAGGGGAAGCTCCTTAGCCTGTCCCTGTGCAGCATTTATGATACCGAGAATCATAAGTACCAGAGTGAAGATACCGCCTACTGCGCTTATAAGTCCGCCGATTATAAGACCTGCTATAGGAATAATACCGAATATACCTGTTACAACACCTATTGCAACCTCCAACAGGAACAGTACAAGTCCCTGGTTTGTGTGATAGCGTGCAAATCTTGAGTTAGGGCAGGCAAGCAGAGGGATAAGGAAGAGTATTCCTATGTATGCCAGTACAGACATACCCTTGTTATCGTTTATATCCTGCGGATCAAACTGTGATGTTGTATCAGCTGTGTTCATGATATTATTTACAAAGTCCTGTGCGTTCTGTGCGTTCTGCTGTGTGTTTCCTGCGGGAGCGCCGCAGTTAGGGCAGTTGTTTGCTCCGACCGGAATTTCTTTTCCGCATTTGTTGCAAAAAGCCATTGTTGTTACCTCCGAATAGTATTTAAACATTCCGTTTTCTTAAATTGCACGGCGAAAGCCGTTACTTAAATTATAAAACGTTTTTTAATAAAAGTCAACATTTTTCGTTTGAAATTAAGTAATTGATCCGTGAAAATCCGAAATATATCCGTAACCTGCCGTGATTTAAAACTGTTTGCTGTAAAAATTGTTGCAATCCGCTTGAATGTGTGATAAAATATAGCTATTGTAACAGTGGCAGACTCAATATGCCGCTCACCCATTACAAAATAAATGCAAGGAGGAAAGGTCATACCGTTTATGCGGCGGTAAGACCGACATATAAATGTGAACGCATTTTCATACAGAGTACAGACATTGCAGCCATCTGCAATAAGAGAGATACTTAAATTTACGTCAGATCCCGAGGTAATCAGCTTTGCGGCGGGCAATCCCGCTCCCGAGGCTTTCCCTACAGAAGAGATTGCCCGTATAACAAATGAAATACTTACAACCACGCCCATTGACGCACTTCAGTATTCTATCACGGAGGGTTATACGCCCCTTCGTAACTGGATAAAGGACGACCTTAAGAAAAAAGGTATGTTCGACGAGAATGATGAAGATGTGGTTATCACATCGGGCGCACAGCAGGCTATTGAGGTAGTGACCAAGGAGATATGCAATGAGGGTGACACGATTATCTGCGAAGCTCCTACATTTATCGGCTCGCTGAACGCATTCCGTTCCTATAATGCTAAGCTTGTAGGCGTTGAGATGGAAGATGACGGTATAAATATCGACAAGCTCGAAAAGGCTCTTATAGAGAATCCCAGAACGGCTTTCATCTATCTCATACCCAACTTTCAGAACCCTACAGGCAAGACAATGAGCCTTGAAAAGCGTAAGGCTGTACTTGCGCTCGCTCAGAAATACAACGTATATATCCTTGAAGACAATCCCTACGGTGATCTGCGCTATTTCGGCGAAGACGTACCTACTATAAAGTCGCTTGATAAGACCGGTCATGTTCTTTATGCCGGAACATTCTCAAAGACGCTTGCACCCGGTCTTCGTGTGGGATACCTCTGCGCCCCCAAGAACGTAATCGCTAAGGCGGTAGTTTGTATGCAGGTTTCAACCGTTCACACATCTATCCTGCCGCAGATGATTGCCTATAAGTTCGTTACCGAGAACGATTTTGAACAGCACCTTGAAAAGCTGAGAGAGATCTATAAGCACAAGTCGGATCTTATGCTCACAAACCTCAAGATGAAGATGCCCAAGTCCATAAAGTTCACAGAACCCGAGGGCGGTCTGTTTATCTGGGGTACGCTTCCCGACGGCGATATGCCTTACTTCTGCAAGAAGGCGGTAAAGAACAAGGTAGCTGTTGTTCCCGGAAACGCATTCTTAACAAACGAAAACGCTCCTTGTCTGTCATTCAGACTTAACTATTCCACTCCCACAGACGAACAGATCGAAAAGGGTGTGGACATTCTTGCCGAAGTGGCAAAGACAATGTACAGATAATAAGCATTGACCGACATACAAGGAAAACAGGAACGGAATTAATAAAATATCCACACGGACGAATCTGTAACAAGGGGATATTATGCTCTTTTACAGATAAGCTGTCAGAAGAAAATTCTAAGAACGGAAGCCTGTAATGAGCCTTGTAGGACGGTCTGCATCTGTCTATCTGCCGGTTTATTGCGGCTGCCGTAACGTTTGAAATACATAAAAAGATATTGCTACACGCACGGCAGACAAAAGGTAAATCGCTCTGATGCCGTATCTTTTTGTGTTTCGCAGGACCGCATTTACGGTCGGAAAGAAACGGTGAATGAATGAAGTATTTTGATAAGCTGTCTGCCGCTGTGCAGGCAGCTTTTTCTGTCAGGGCGGTCGATACGGATAAGCTGTTATACTGCGTAAAAGCAGATATGGACGGCGAGGGGTGTTATTATGACACCTACATCACGTTTGATAACAAAACGCTTTATCTGTTATCGGGCTATGACAGACTTGTAAAGAATAAAAAGACGTTTGACACACAGTTTGATTTCAAGGATTTCAGCGAATATCCTATGGAGGAAATCGAAAAGCTGTATGTTGACCGCTATCAGTTTACGGCAAGGCTGATGGCGAAGATGAGTGACGGTACGGAAAAACAGCTTGCGATGTTTTCGGGAGGGTTTTCCGAAAAATTCGAGCAGTTCTGCCGCCGTTATGAAACAATCAAAAAGGGCGAAACGCCCGACGATTCCGCACTTGACGACAAGACGCTGTATTGTCCGAAGTGCAACAGAAAATATCCCGACCCGAACAGAGCCTTCTGCCCGTACTGCACCAAGCGTACATGGGTGTTCAAGCGTCTGCTCGGTATGTTCGGTGATTACAAAAAGCAGATAGCGGTGATACTTGCTCTGATAGCGGTATCGGTGGCGCTGGGACTTATCGCCCCCTATTTTGGCACAAAAATGCTGTACGATGACGTTCTGAGTGAAGGCGGAAGTCTGCACGGACAGATACTGTTCGTGATACTCGTTATGGCGGCATTCTCACTGCTGTCTACGGGATTCTCGATGATCTACGGTGTTATTATAAGCAGGATAACACCGCAGGTAATACATAAGCTGAGGACGGATATTTTCGCTTCTATGCAGAAACTGTCGCTGTCATTCTTCACGACTAAGCAGACAGGCTCGCTTATGGGCAGGGTAGACCGTGACAGCTTTGACGTGTACGGATTTTTCGTTGATATAGTTCCGCAGTTTATTGCGAATATGATAAAGATAGCAGGACTTGTCGTGCTTATGCTTATGGTGAACCCGATAATATCGCTGTCGATGTTCCTTGCGGTGTTCTTTGTACTGTTGTGCGAGGTGCTTTGGCTGAGAGGTCAGAGAAGGCACTGGAGAAACCGTGATATTGCAAGGCGAGGAGTTACGTCTACCTTGTCGGACGCACTGAACGGACACAGGGTAGTAAAGGCATTTTCCCGTGAGGAACAGGAAATATCCCGTTTTGGCAGGAAGAATGATAATCTTTATTCGGCTGAATACGCAAGGGATAAGAGGAGCGCTCATTTCTTCCCTGTACAGCACGGAATATATGCCGTTTTCAGCGGTGTTATATACTGTCTTGGCGTTGCGCTTGTGCTGATGGGTAACCTTCAGCTCGGCGGACTTACACTGCTCATAAACTATTTCGGTGTAATATGGGATCCGATATTCTTCTTTATGTATATGGGCAACGACTGGGCAAGGTGTACCGATGCCGCAGGCAGAATGTTCGAAATACTCGACAGCGAGCCTACAGTGAAGCCGCCTGCTGAGCCTGCCGTTATACCGGACGGCGTTCTGAAGGGCGATATTTGTTTCAGAGATGTAACGTTTGAATACGAAGCAGGCAGACCGGTGCTTAAAAATATGTCCTTTGCTACCGAGGCAGGCAGATTTACCGGAATTGTCGGCAAGACGGGTGCCGGTAAATCAACTATCATCAATCTCATATCAAGAATGTACGACGTAACATCGGGTGAGATAACGATAGACGGAATACCAGTGAAGAAGATACCGTTTGACGTTCTCAGAAAGAATATCGGCGTTGTGTCACAGGAAACATATCTGTTTATGGGAACTGTCGCAGACAATATCAGATACGCAAGACCCGATGCGACAATGGAAGAAGTGATACAAGCGGCAAAAAGCGCAAACGCTCACGATTTTATAATGAAGCTCCCCGAAGGGTACGATACCGTAACGGGAAGCGGCGGCGTAAGCCTGTCGGGCGGTGAAAAACAGCGTATATCAATAGCCCGTGCGCTGATACAGAAGCCGAATATACTTATACTTGACGAGGCTACGGCGGCTATGGATACCGCAACAGAACGTAAGATACAGAGTGCGATAGATAATCTCAAGAGCGGCAGAACGATAATTGCGATAGCACACCGCCTCTCAACGCTCCGTGACGCAGACAAGCTGTATGTTATCGAACACGGCGAGGTAAAGGAGAGCGGAACTCACGATGAGCTGATACGCACAAACGGAAAATATTTTGAGCTGTATAAGCTGCAAAGCGAGTCGTTGAAATCTGTCGGACTTGACTGATGCAGAAAGGAGCGCTTATGAAACAGAATACAACTGCAATTTATGATGTGGATACGCTTAACATTCTTTCTCCCGATAAAATCGGGCTTACCGAAACCGAAAGCGGTTATCTTGAGTTTTCGTATGACGGCAGGGATTATGAAAAGGTCGATCTTACAAGGCTCGTACCGTTCAACGACGAAAACAGGTATATAAGCGTAAGCTATAAGAATGAGGAAGACGAGTGGAAAGAGATAGGCGTTATAAAGGATCTTGATGACCTGTCGGCTGATACTAAAAAGACAGCCGATGATTATCTCAAACTCAAATACTACATTCCCGAGATAAAGAAGATTCACAGGATAACGGATAATCAGATGGGGTATCTTTTCCTTGAAGCCGATACTACGGCAGGCGAAAAGAAAATAGCCGTGTATGACTGGTGGCATAATTTCAGAGTGATACACGGAAAGATGCTTGCCGTGACGGACGCAGACGGAAACCGCTACAGCGTACCTGATGTTGACAGGCTGGACAAGGCAAGCATAAAAAAGCTCCAGCTGTTCATCTGATACCGCATTTACCGACTTTATAGAAAGGAGCGGGTATAAATGAATTTGAAACTGTCAGTACCGAAAGGCGTGGATATTGACAGCGTGAGCTTTTCACTGCCGTTTGACATAGACAAAAAGGCTAAAAACGCAAACGGGCATCTTACTGCCACAAAGGACAAGCTCACGGTATATTATGACGATAAAGCGGTACGGGAGTTTGCCGTATCGGATATAAGCAAGATAACGGTAGAACAGCTTATCGGCTGTTCGATGCTGTGCGTAAGGGATATGCACGGCAGGGATATATGCGTCTGTCAGTTCTCGCAGAAGTATTATATGCGCTATGCGGAGCTTGCAAAGATATATGAGCATTACATCGCCACGGGCGAATTTACCGAGCATACGGACGCAGACGAGCCAAGCTGTCAGAAGTGCGGAGCGGCACTAAGAGGCAGCAGTAAATGTATGTTCTGCGATGCGAAAAAGGGCGTATTTTTAAAACTCGTAAAAAGGCTTGCGCCGTACAAGGTGCAGTTTGGTCTGTCGCTTTTCGCAACATTTGTGCTGTATGCTTTTGACGTTATCAATCCGCTGTTCCAGCGTATACTGGTAGATGCCCTTATAGTGCCGAATAACAGCGACTGGGGGCTTTTCTGGAAGATAACGCTGTGCATTCTTGTGCTTAACCTGTCCTCTATGGGATTCAGGCTGCTACAGGAGGTGTGCAACTATAAAATATCAACGGCATACGGCAGGGATCTGCGCCGTGATATTTTCAACAAGACCCAGCAGCTATCCATGAGCAATGTTGCAAAACGCACTCCCGGCGAGCTTATCAATCGTGTATCGGGTGATGCGGCAACATTGCAGGATTTTATGACAAGGCAGGGCAAGGATATGATTTTTCAGACGACCGCACTTGTTGCGCTTCTGATAATTATGTTCATCACAAACTGGAAGCTGGCGATAGTAATTACCGTTCCGTTACCGCTTGCGGCTTTCCTTTCGGTAAAGTCGTTCAATGCGATAAGCGTAAGATACGGCAGAGTGTGGCGCTTCCAGTGCCGTGCGAGCGAGCTTCTGCACGATGTTCTGCACGGAATAAGGGTAGTAAAGAATTACGGCAACGAGGACAGAGAGATAGAAGCGTACAGAAATGCGTCTGCGAAATGGGCTGACTCAGTGAAGAAAGCCGATATACTCTGGTATATGGTACAGCCGCCTATCCGTTACATATTCAGCATAGGCGAGTTCTGTGCACTGTTCTTCGGCGGCAGTATGATACTCGGCAGAGAGATGCAGCTAGGTGAGCTGATACAGTTCACAACCTATGTCGCTATGCTCTACGGTCCTATCCAGTGGCTTACAAGCCTGCCCAGAGTGCTTGCACAGGCGAGAGTAAGCGCAGGAAAGGTGTTCGAGATACTTGAAGAGGATAATGATATAAGCGACACCGAGAACGCCGTCAGCCTTGATATAAAGGGCAATATTGAGTTTAAAAACGTATATTTCGGCTACAAGGCGTATAACCCTGTGCTGAAAGACGTTTCGTTCAGCATAAAGCAAGGCGAGATGATAGGCATAGTCGGACATTCCGGTGTCGGCAAATCCACGCTTATAAACCTTGTTATGCGCCTTTATGACGCAACATCGGGTCAGGTGCTGATAGACGGCACGGACGTGCGTGACATATCGCAGAACTCATTGCGTTCGCAGGTGGGAGTCGTATTGCAGGAAACGTATCTTTTCAGCGGTACGGTGCTTGACAATATCCGCTATGCAAAGCCCGATGCGAGCTTTGAGGAAATAGTGAACGCCGCAAAGACGGCAAACTGCCACGATTTCATCACCCGTATGCCTGACGGCTATAATACCATTGTGGGAGAGCGAGGCTACAATCTGTCGGGCGGCGAACGTCAGCGAATAGCTATTGCAAGAGCGATACTGCACGACCCGAAGATACTTATACTTGACGAAGCTACCGCATCGCTTGACACACAGACCGAAAAACAGATACAGGACGCTCTCGACAGGCTGATAAAGGGCAGAACGACAATAGCAATAGCTCACAGGCTGTCAACGCTTGCAAATGCCGACAGGCTTATAGTGCTGAAAAAGGGCAGAGTTGCCGAAATCGGAACACATACTGAGCTTTTACAAAGCAAGGGTGTATATTATGAGCTTGTTATGGCACAAAAGCAGACGGCAAGGCTGAGGAAGAGTGAAACTCCGGCGCTTGCTATGGGATGAGGGTAAATTAAATAAAGAGGCACATTCCGCTCATTATGCAGAACGTGCCTTTTTTTACCTCAAACCCTTTAAAATTCACCTTCACATATTGATTTTTCCTTTTCGCTGTGGTAAAATATTATAGAATATAGTCCCATACTATAAAATCCGTAAAAATCAACATAAAAAGGGACGTAAACGGTATACAAGAAAGGAAATTAAAAAATGAGTAAGGTAGTCAAGTTCGGCGGCAGCTCACTCGCCGACGCAAATCAGTTCCGCAAGGTAGCTGATATAATCAGAAGCGACAAGGAACGCAGATATGTAGTTCCCAGTGCGCCCGGCAAGCGTTTCAAGGACGATATAAAAGTAACGGATATGCTCTATGCGTGCTATGATGCAGTCGCAAACGAGGGCAAGAACGCATACAATCAGTTTGCGCCTATCGCAGAGCGTTTCAACGGAATTATAAGCGATTTAGGACTTACTCTTTCACTTGATGACGAGTATGAAGTAATTATAGACAATTTCCGCAAGAAAGCCGGTAAGGATTATGCCGCAAGCCGTGGCGAATACCTGAACGGTATCATTCTTGCAAATTATCTGGGATATGAATTCGTAGATGCCGCAAAGGTAGTATTCTTCCGTCCTGACGGAAAGTTTGACGATACGCTCACAGATACCTGCCTTGCGTCTGTACTGCACGGTCTTTCACACGCTGTTATCCCCGGATTCTACGGAGCTAACCCCGACGGCACGGTACGCACATTCTCAAGAGGCGGTTCTGATGTTACCGGCTCTATCGTTGCAAAGGCTATCAATGCCGAGCTTTATGAGAACTGGACAGACGTAAACGGCTTCCTTATCGCAGACCCCAGAATAGTTGACGAGCCTAAGGTCATCGAGTCTATCACATATAAAGAACTGCGTGAGCTGTCTTATATGGGTGCGTCGGTACTTCACGAGGCCGCAATCTTCCCTGTAAGAAGCGCAAAGATTCCGATAAATATCCGCAACACCAACGACCCCTCAGCAAAGGGTACAATGATAGTTGCAGAGGACAACGAACCTCCTCAGCACATAATCACGGGTATTGCAGGTAAAAAGCACTTCAGCGTTATCTCGATCGAAAAGGATGAGATGAACAGCGAGATAGGCTTCTTACGCAGAATACTTACAGTGCTTGAGGCTAACGGTATGTGCTTTGAGCATATCCCCACAGGCATCGACACAATGAGCATTATCGTTGACGGCAAGGACGTTGACAAGACCCCCGACATTGTTGAAAAGATATGCGAGGTAACAGACCCCAACCATATTGAGATAGAGAACGATCTTGCTCTTATCGCTATAGTAGGACGTGGCATGAAGTCCAAGAAGGGTACTGCTACAAGAATATTCGCGGCTTTATCACACGCAGACATCAATATAAAGATGATCGACCAGGGTTCAAGCGAGCTTAATATCATAGTAGGTATCCACGAGGCTGACTTCGAGAAGGCTATCAAGGTTATTTATGATATGTTCATACTCAGCGAAGATTGATAGTTTATTATTTAGCGAGGATTGATAGATCTGTACTCAGCGAAGATTAATCGCTGAGTTGTGAATTGTGTTTTGGGTTTAGCTTAAAGCACAGTAAACGGGAAAGTTTGAGGTTTATAAAATTGAAGATCAGACTTTCCATTCATACTCAGCGAGGATTGATAGATCTATATTCAGCGAGGATTAATCGCTGAGTTGTGAATTGTGTTTTCGGGTTTAACTTAAAGCACAGCAATCGGGAGAGTTTGAGGTTTATAAAATTGAAAATCAGACTTTCCATTCATACTCAGCTAAGATTAATCGCTGAGCGGTTTAACGGGCGGAAATTCAGAGAAATATATATTTGAAAAGGAGAAGTGAACAATTATGATGACGTACGATTCTCTTACCAATGCAAAGCTGACAAAGTTTTTCAAGGCGGGAAACTACAAAAAGCAGATAATCAAGAATATCGAGATTATCGGTCAGCGTAAGCTGGTAATACTGGGTGACGGACGGGGCGTTAACGGCGAGATACTGAAAAAGGTTCTCGGTCAGCTCAGAAAAAAAGGCGTCCGTGTTCCCGAGCTTGCGTTTGAAGCTACAAACGATGAGCGCACGCTTGTAAAGGGCGATAATTCTATAAGAAGTATCACCGAACTTAAGGGTATGTCAAAGGCATATTACGTTCTTGTTTCATCATCATATGATGAGCTTGAGGTATATCTCAAGGGTATGACAGGACGTGTCGGAAGCGCACAGTCTATCGAAAAGCGTTTACAGCAGTACGGCTTTACAGAGCGTGACTACTGCCTTGTAAATCAGCCTGTAGGCTTCCTCGGCACATATATGAAGATGAAACGTTCACAGTTCAACATCTCCGACAAATCGACACAGAACAAGCTTGAAAAGGATGTCCGCCGTACCGAGTCGCAGCTTGCCGAATGCAAGGATAAGTTCCACGGTCAGCGTTGCTTTATTATCGGCTATAAGGAAGGTGTAAAGCTCGATGAGCTGAACCTGCTGTTCAATGAAAAGTGCATAAGCTACAACGGTATATGCAAGTTCTTCAGCAAGACACCCCTCCGTCCCACACAGTACATACTGTCAAATGCCGAGCATTATCTCGGAAACGGCAAGTATATCGAAGCTATGGACTGCTTTGTTGCAAGCAATGTGACCGTATTTGAGGATAAGTTTGAAAAGAAGCCTACCTACTTCAATATAATGGGCAACGGCTTTATCCCTCAGCTGCCCTCATTCGGCTCTACACAGCACAGCGAGGCTTTAAGACGTGTCGACGATCTGTATATAGCTTTACAGCTTGCTTTGTACGAGGGCTTCTCGGAAATATACATCTACGGCTTTGACGGAATTTACGATGCTCAGATAACAAGCTATGACGAGGCTCTTGTAAATGACGAGAAGAAGTACGATTATCCCGAGGAAGCACAGACACTGCTTAAAAACGTAAAGACATACGCTTCAAGCGCAGGTGTTTCTATCTACAATATGAGCGGTATCGACAGCCTCAATATGTTCGAGAGCCGCACGATTGACCAGATAGATTTCTCGACAACAAAGCTGTTATCGAAAATATAACAGTTTTTGATTTTCAGCGTTTCTAAAGCTGATTTAAATAATTAATTTAAGGGATTATAATGAGTTTAGCCGATAAATATTTTATAGAAAACTGCCGTGACATAATCGAACACGGCTCATGGGATACAAACAGCGAGGTCAGACCCCGTTGGGAAGACGGCACACCCGCACATACCGTAAAAAAGTTCTGCGTGGTAAACCGTTATAATCTGCAGGAGGAATTTCCTGTAATGACGCTCCGCCGTATCTACTACCGTTCCGCAATAGAAGAAATATTGTGGATATATCAGAAAAAAAGCAATAGAGTTGCAGATCTTTCCACTCATATATGGGATTCGTGGGCTGATGAAAACGGCACGATAGGCAAGGCTTACGGTTGGCAGCTCGGACAGAAGAGCATCTATCCCGAGGGCGAGTTCGATCAGGTGGACAAAGTACTGTACGACCTTTCGCACAATCCTGCGAGCCGCCGTATAATGACCAATATGTACAATCATAAGGATCTGCACGAGATGGGACTTGCGCCGTGTGCATACAGTATGACCTTCAATGTGACGGGAGATACGCTGAACGCTATTCTAAATCAGCGTTCACAGGATATGCTCACTGCAAACAACTGGAACGTGTGCCAGTATGCCGCACTTCTGATAATGTTCGCAAAAGCGTCGGGACTTAAGGCAGGCGAGCTTGTACACGTCATAGCGGACGCACATATCTACGACAGACATATCGACGCAGTAAAACGCATTATAGAAAAAGAGCCTTATCCCGCACCAGAAATGGTTGTAGAGGATATAACCGATTTCTATAAATTCACTAAAAACAGCTTTACGCTGAAAGACTATAAATATCACGATTTTGACGAAAAAATCGAAGTAGCGATATAACCATAATGCCCCGCATTGCTTTTGCGGGGCTATGAGTGTTTATATATGAGTGTTTATACAGGAGGTGAGGCACACAGGTGACATATATCGTACTTGACCTGGAATGGAGCCAGCCGGTATGCAGAGAAAAAATGCGTATAGCAGGCACAAGAGTTCTACAGGTGGAAATCATACAGATAGGCGCAGTTGCCGTGACGGACGGTATCGTAAGCGAGGATTTCTTTTCGGAATATGTAAGACCGAGATATTATACCGAGCTTAAAGGCAGGATAAAGAAGCTGACGGGTATTACGAAAAATGACCTTAAGAACGCCCACGATCTTACAGTGGTGCTGAAGAGCTTCAAAAAATGGCTCGAAAAATTCGGGAATGACGTTATTATAGTAACGTGGGGACCCGATGACATACCTACGCTTGTAAAGCAGTGCGAGTTCTACGAAAGGGACACCGGCTGGCTTCCCGAGTGGTTCAACCTTCAGCCTTTGATGACAAGGCAGTACGGGATAGACAGAGCGCAGATAACACTTCAATCTGCCGTAGAGATAACCGGTGTACAGCAGGAGCTTGACTACCACAGTGCAATAAACGATGCGTACTATACCGCACTGGTTCTTACTAAGATAAACGACATACCGAGCGAAATAGAGCTGCAGAAAAAGATAGATTATGTTCACAGCAATCCCTTCCTGAGCCTCAAACAGACCTCGGAGGGTACGGTAAAGACCGCCCGTATGAACGCAGTGCCGAGATTATCCGAGCTTAACCGCTATATCTGTCCTGTCTGCGGTAAACCCGCAACGCTGAAAAGCAGGCTGATATGGCTCAGCCCGATGAACTATATGGCTGTAGTGCACTGCAACAAGCACTCCGTAAAGGTCACGGTAAGGTTTGAGAAGAAAGCGGACGGCGAATACAGATGGATAAAGAAATACACGCTGTCCGAAGAAAAGGATGAGGAGCTTTATTCATCGCTATTAAAGGAAAAATATCCTGCACTGCAGGAAAAAAGCGATAGAAAAATTTCTGCCGTTAAAACCGGCAGAAAGCGTATAAAAGTCAAAACGGAAAGGAAAAACATAAACAATGGCTAAGTTCAAGGCGGCTGCGGTATTCAGCAGCAATATGGTGCTTCAGAGAGAAAAGAACGTAAGAGTATTCGGTACGGGCAAAAACGGCGAAAGCGTAATAGTTTCGATATGCGGAAACAAAGCGGTAACAGAGGTAGCCGACGAAAAGTGGTGTGTTACACTTCCTGCGATGAAAGCAGGCGGCCCTTATGAGATGAAGATAAGCAACGGCGAAGAAACTATCGTATTCGGTAACGTTATGATAGGCGAGGTATGGCTCGCAGGCGGTCAGAGCAATATGGAGCTTGAGCTTCAGAACTGCATGGGCGGCAAGGATTTTCTTGCTAACGATAAGACCGAAAACGTCCGCTATTACTACACGCAGAAAAACTGCAACATGGATGAAAAGTTCTTCCGTGACGAAGAAAACACAGGCTGGAGCTGTTTTGACAGCGAAAGCGCAAGAGCGTGGAGCGCAGTTGCGTATTTCTACGCAAAGGAGCTTGCCGCAAGGCTTTGCGTTACTGTCGGAATAATCGGCTGTAACTGGGGCGGTACAAGCGCAAGCTACTGGATGAGCCGTGAATCTCTCGAAAAGGATACAGAACTTAAGGCATACCTTGACGATTTCGATAATGCGGTAGCAGGCAGGTCAAGAGAGGAAATGGACAAGGAATATCTTGACTATGTGAAATATGAGGAAGAGTGGCAGAAGAAGTCGGTAGAGTTCTACAGCGCACATCCCGACGGAACGTGGGACGAGTGTCAGGCTTACTGCGGTGTAAGCAAGTATCCCGGTCCTATGACACCTTTAAATCCCTTCCACGCAACAGCGCTTTATGACAGTATGGTAAAGCGTGTATGCCCGTATACTATCAAGGGCGTTATCTATTATCAGGGCGAAACGGACGATAACAGACCGAAAACTTATTTCAAGCTGTTCAAGGCGCTTATTCAGCTCTGGAGAGATGACTGGGGCGATGACGAACTTCCGTTCATGTTTGTACAGCTCCCGATGCACCGCTATAAAGCCGACCCCGACTGGAAGCACTGGTGCCTGATAAGAGAGGCGCAGATGCGTACTTTCAAGACGGTAAAGAATACGGGTATTGCGGTTATTCTCGATTGCGGAGAATTCAACGAGATACACCCCAAGAACAAGGTACCGGTAGGTCACAGACTGTACCTGCAGGCTATGCACCACGTTTACGGCGACAACGAAACAGAGGCATTCGGCCCTATTTACAAGAATATGACTGTAACAGGCGACAGAGCAGTTATCAGCTTTGACCACGCAGAGAGCGGCTTTGATATAAAGGGCGACAACGGCATAACAGGCTTTGAGGTTGCCAGCGCAGATAAAGAATATAAGCCTGCCTGCGCCGTTATAGATGAGGACGGAACGATAAGCGTCTACGCAGACGAAGTAAAGAAGCCTGCGTATGTACGTTACCTCTGGACAAATTACGGCGATGTAACGCTGTACGGCAAGAACGGTATCCCCGTTGCCCCGTTCAGAACAAGTATGAATGACGAAAAGTAAGAACAAGAACCGAAAGGCGATATTATGGAACTTAAACGCAGCAGCGGAGTATTACTTCATATAACAAGCCTCCCTGCAAACGAGGGCATAGGAACACTCGGAAAACCTGCCTTTGAGTTTGTGAACTGGCTGAAAGCGGCAGGACAGAAATACTGGCAGGTACTCCCGATACACCCGACAGGCTATGCCGATTCACCCTATCAGTCACCGTCGGCATTCGCAGGAAACCCACTGCTTATAGACCTGTGGGAGCTTGTAGAACTGGGGCTTCTTGCACCCGATGACATAAAGGGCAGAGAATACGGCGAGGACCCGTCCACAGTAGATTATGAAAAGGTAATCGCACAGAAAAAGGAGCTTCTCCACAAGGCGTTTTTCTCGTTCAAGGAGGACGTTTCCTATCTTGCCTTTATTCAGGAGCAGAGCTGGTGGCTTGAGGACTATGCGCTTTTTATGGCGATAAAACAGCATAACGAACTGCGTTCGTGGATGACATGGGACAAGGAGTTACGCTTCAGAAAGCCCGAAGTGCTTGCCGCTTTCAAGGAAGAGCATATAGAGGACATCAAATTTCACCGTTTCGTACAGTATATGTTCTTTACCCAGTGGAACAAGCTGAAAGCATACGCCAACAAGAACGGCATATCTATAATAGGCGACATTCCGATATATGCCGCAATGGACAGTGCGGATGTGTGGGTAAACCCGAAATTGTTCACGATAGATATTTCGCTAAGACCTACTCTTGTTGCAGGAGTACCGCCCGATTATTTCTCACCCACAGGACAGCTGTGGGGAAATCCGCTGTATGACTGGGACGCTATGGAGCGTGACGGCTATAACTGGTGGCTGTCAAGAATAGACCACGCAATGAAGCTGTATGATATGGTGAGAATAGACCACTTCCGTGCGTTTGACACTTATTATGCTATCCCTGCCGATGCAACAACAGCCGAATACGGCGAGTGGAAAAAAGGCCCCGGTATGAAGCTGTTCGACACGGTCAGGGAAAAGCTGGGCGATGTCAATATCATAGCGGAGGATCTGGGCGATATATTCGACAGCGTAAAAAAGCTTCTCAGCGATACAGGCTTCCCCGGTATGAGAGTTTTACAGTTCGGCTTCAACAGCAAAGGAGAGGACAGTATTCACCTGTGCCATAACTATGTAAATAACTGCGTAGCGTATACAGGCACACACGATAACGATACTATAATGGGCTGGCTTAAATCAGCAGATGCGAAAGCCGCAAAGATGGCAAAGAGCTACATAAACGCAAACTTTCTGGAGCATAAGAACGTCAGCTTCATAAGAAGCGTTTATGCAAGCCCTGCCGCACTTGCGATAATTCCGATGCAGGACATTCTCGGCATAGACGGCAGGGGACGTATGAATGTTCCCTCGACTGTCGGAGGAAACTGGACGTGGAGAATGAAAAAGCCCGCAAATAAAAAATCCGCACGTCTTATGAATAAGCTTACAACAGCTTATCTCAGAAAGCCGTCGGTAACAGCAAATGCAAAGGACAAATAAAAATGTCATTATCCGATATATTTGATAAGATAGCCGCAGGCAGAGAGCCTGCACCGCAGGGCGCTGTCGAATATCTTATAGTGGGGCTTGGCAATCCCGGCACTCAGTATGAGAACACAAGGCACAACGCAGGCTTTATGGCGGCGGATACCCTTGCGGAAAAACTCGGTGTACAGATAAAAAAGCTGAAGTTCAAATCCCTTATAGCCGATTGTGCGATAGAGGGCAGGCACTGCATTATAATGAAACCGTCAACCTTTATGAACAACAGCGGCGAGGCGGTAGGCGAGGCTATGAACTTCTATAAGATACCCCCTCAGAATATACTTGTGATGTACGATGATATTTCGCTTGATGTCGGCAGAACAAGGATACGCAGAAAAGGCAGTGACGGCGGTCATAACGGTATAAAGAGCATAATTCTGCACACAAACAGCGATGCTTTCCCCCGTATAAAGATAGGCGTAGGCGCAAAGCCGCACCCTGATTTTCCGCTTGCCGACTGGGTATTATCAGGCTTCAAAAAGGAAGACGGCGAAAACCTTGAGAAAGCGCTCGACAATGCCGCCGAAGCCGCAAGGCTCATAGTTGCGGGTAAAATAGACATGGCAATGAATAAATACAGTTCGTAAGAAAGACAGACAATATGGAACTTCTTAAAAATATGGCTGACACGCTGACCGAGTACAAAAAGTCAGTCGCACATATTTTAAGCGATGAACCCGTGCCCTTACTGGTCACGGGGCTTTCGCATATACACAAGGCACACTTCCTGGCATCCTTATGCTATGAAAAACTTCCCTCGCCGGTACTTGTCATAACCGAGAGCGAAGCATCTGCGGCAAAGCTCGCAGAGGACATAAACACAATGTGCGGTGATACTGCCGCATATCAGTTTCCTGCGTCGGATATGACCCTTGCCGATACTGAGGCACAGTCGCAGGAGTACGAGTACAAGCGTATCGAAACGCTGTCTGCGGCGCTTTCGGGCAAGGCAAGGCTGATAATATCCTCGTCTGAAGCGGCGGTACAGCTTACCGTTCCGAAAGACGTACTGGAAAAGCACACTGTTACGCTTAAAGCAGGCGATGAGATAAAGCTTGACGAGCTTGCAACGATGCTTGTCAGCGCAGGCTATACACGCTGTGATATGATAGAGGGTAAGGGACAGTTCTCGTTCAGAGGCTCGCTTGCCGACATTTACCCCGTCAGCAGTGATTATCCTGTCAGGATAGAGTTGTGGGGCGATGAGATCGACACGGTGGCATCATTCGACCTTGATACGCAAAGAAGAATAGATACGGTAAAGAGTGTCAGCATAACACCCTGCGGAGAAACGATTTTCGAGGAGGGTGTTCTTTCGGGGACGTTGCAGGCGCTTCTTGAAAAGACCGAAAAGAACAAAAAGAAGAACGATGAAGCGGCAAAGCGTATAAGACGTGATATAGCAAGACTGCGTGACGGTATTTCCGTATGCTGTCTTAACCGTTATTTTCCGCTTTGCTATAAAGAGCCGGGCAGTATTTTTGATTATGCGTCCACTCTTATAGTCAGCGAATCCTTTACTGCGGCAGAGGCGGCAAAGGGAGCTATCTCGGCTCACCTTGAAGACCTGAAGCTGCTTACCGAGGACGGAGTTCTGTGCAAGGGACTTGACAGGTACCTGATGAGCAAAGCAGAATATCAGGACACGGTAAAGAATAAAGTGCGGCTTTATATGGATACGTTCATAAGAGGCGGAGGAATCGACCTCAGCGATATTCTGAAGGTAGATTCAATACAGCTTTCCGCATGGAGCGGAGAGTATAAAATGCTTTTCGAGGAGCTTGACAATTACAGCAGGAACGGCTATTCCTGCGTGATTTTCGGCGGTACGGACAAAGCGGCAAAGATACTTGCGGAGGATCTGCACGATAAAGGCTACAAGGCTGATTATGCCAAAAACCCGAAGAAATTCTATCTCGGCAGAATTACGGTAGTCGAGGGAATATTATCGGCAGGCTTTGAATATCCGGAAGAAAAAATAGCCGTACTCACCCGTACAAGCGCTTCATCGTCAAAAACCTCCGCACCTAAGAAGAAATTCAAAAAGGGCGCACAGATACGTTCACTCAGCGATATTTCTCAGGGAGATCTTGTAGTACACGGCTCATACGGTATAGGTGTATTCGAGGGCGTTCAGAAGCTCACAGCAGACAAGGTTTCAAAGGATTATATAAAGATAAAATACGCAGGTACGGATGTGCTTTATGTTCCCGTTACCCAGCTTGACCTCATTTCACGTTATATCGGAAGCGGAGATGCGGATACTGTAAGGCTGAACAAGCTTGGCACAGATACATGGAAAAAGGCAAAGACAAAGGCAAAAGCGGCAACGCAGGAGATGGCGAAGGAGCTTATCGAGCTGTATTCTCGCCGTATGAAAGCGAAGGGCTTTGCATTCTCCCCCGATACCGAGCAGCAGCATATATTCGAGGATCATTTCAGCTATGTTGAAACGGACGATCAGCTCCGCTGTATAGAGGAAATAAAGCACGATATGATGCGTACCGCCCCTATGGAGAGGCTTCTCTGCGGAGATGTGGGCTTCGGAAAGACGGAGGTCGCACTCCGTGCCGCATTCAAGTGTATAGGTGACGGTAAGCAGTGCGCTATACTTGTGCCGACTACCGTTCTTGCGTGGCAGCACTACCAGACGGTTTTAAAACGTATGGAGGGCTTTGATATAAGAGTTGAGCTGTTGTCACGTTTCCGCACAGCAAAGGAACAGAAGATAATTCTGAAGAAGCTGGAAGAAGGCGAGCTTGACCTTGTAGTAGGCACGCACAGGCTTGTGCAGGACGATGTTAAGTTCAAGGATTTAGGACTTGTTATAATAGACGAAGAACAGCGTTTCGGCGTAAACGACAAGGAAAAGCTGAAAGAAGCGTTCACAAACGTAGATGTTCTGACGTTATCTGCAACCCCCATTCCCAGAACGCTGAATATGGCGATGTCGGGAATAAGAGATATGAGCGTCATTGAAACACCACCCGGCGACCGTCACCCGATAACCACATACGTTGTCGAGCATGACAGAGGAGTTATAGCGCAGGCGATAAATAAGGAGCTTCGCCGCAACGGACAGGTTTACTATGTCCACAACCGCATTGAAAGCATATATTCCTGCGCCGCAGATATTCATTCTATGGTACCCGAAGCGAATATCGGAATTGCACACGGAAGAATGAGCGAGGAAGAACTTCTTGATGTATGGAGAAGGCTTATCGAGGGCGAGATAGATGTGCTTGTCTGCACAACGCTTATCGAAACCGGTGTAGATGTACCCAACTGCAACACGCTTATCATTGAGAATGCGGATTGTATGGGACTTGCCCAGCTTCACCAGCTCAGAGGCCGTGTCGGACGTACAAACCGCCGTGCATACGCATATTTCACGTTCAGACGTGGCAAGGTGCTAAGCGAGATCGCCACCAAGCGACTTGACGCAATAAGAGAGTTTACACGCTTCGGTTCGGGATTCAGGATAGCTATGAAAGACCTTGAAATAAGAGGTGCAGGCTCGGTTCTCGGTCAGAGCCAGTCGGGACACCTTGCGTCTGTCGGCTATGATATGTATATAAAACTGCTCAACGAGGCTATTTTAGAACAGCAGGGCAAAGCTCCCGAAATTACTCCGGAGTGCCTTATTGATATAAGAATTGATGCGTTTATCCCCGAAAAGTATATCTCTAATCAGGCACAGCGTGTTGACTGCTACAGAAAGATAGCGATGATAGAAAATGACGAGGACGCTTATGATGTGACCGATGAGCTTATTGACCGTTACGGCGATGTGCCGAGAGCGGTCGAGGGACTTATCGAGGTTGCAAAGCTGAGAAGGATTGCTCAGAAGATGCACCTGACCGAAATAATCCAGAGCGGCGACGTTATGATATTCTATCCCGAAAAGACCGATAAGAAAACGATGGAACGTGTTTCGGCGGTCGGAGGAAAATTCGGCAAGGATATGATGCTGAACATTGCCACCGATAAGCCTAACTTCCGTGTAAACGGCACGGATAAACACGGCGGACCGCTTGCACTGCTTGCGGATACACTTGCGGCAATGCAGTCGGTTGATAAAGACGGCGATAAAGAGAACGTGAGCGAAGAAGGTGAGAATAATGGCTGAGAAGAAAAGCGTCAAGCGTAAAGTTATAACAGCCGTTGTAATTGTCGGTGTGTTTGCACTGCTGATAGGCTCGTTCTTTTTGAGGGATATTTGTCTGAGAGCAGGTATCACCGAGTGCGAAAAGCGTGAGATACTTCAGGTAAAGTCGAAATATTCAGCGATACTTGACAGCGTTGTAAGCGCAGGCAACGATATTGCCGACTACAAGATTACAGCCGCTCACGGCGGACTTTTTGAAAAGTCGGTCATATCGGCTGATGAAAACGGCGAGCCGCTTTATGATAAGCTGACGGAGGAGCTTGATGTATTGTGCCATACTTACTGTTACGGCGTAGAAAAGCAGGATAATGCAGTACATTTCAGCTTCAACACTGGCAATACAAAACAGCTTATCTATTCTGCAAAGGATATTTCCGACAATGAAACTTCATCGCTCGGCGATAACTGGTACTATTATGAGAAAGTAATGACAGCCGATAACGGCTGATACAAAGAACAAAAGAGAAGGACACAAAAATGAAAAACATAATTCTTATCGGAATGCCCGGCGCAGGCAAAAGCACTGTCGGCGTACTGCTTGCAAAGTCTATGGGATATGATTTTGTGGATGCTGACCTTGTTATTCAAAAACAGCAGGGAACAAAGCTCCAGAACATAATCGACGAGCGTGGACTTGACGGCTTCAAGCAGGCGGAAGAACAGGCGCTGTTGTCAATAAACGATAAAAAAGCGATAATCGCAACAGGCGGTTCAGCCGTATTTTCAGCCGCAGGTATGGCACATCTCAAAGAAAACGGCATCTGCGTATATCTCAGAGTTGACGAGCAGGAGCTTATCCGCCGTCTTACGAATATAAAGACGAGAGGTATAGCCTGCCGTCCGGGTGAAACGGTAGCGGAAATAATTGCCGAGCGTGAGGTGTACTACAACCGCTACGCAGATATAACAATAGATTGCCTTAACACCACGGCAGAGCAGGTGGTAGGGATTGTTATGAACGAATTAAAAAGTAAATCGTGTTAACGATACCACTTCCGCTTTTTACATAAAGTCGCATAAGTTGACAAATGCGTTGTAGGATGGTATAATTTTAATGTTATTATATAATACATTTTCATGCTCTGATTGCGCTTCAAATGTATATCTTTTAACTGAAAAAGAACTGAAAAAGTGTATGAAAAATGGAGAAAAGACGGATATAATCTGTTAAAGGAGAATTTTTATGAAATTTGTAACTTTCGGCGAGGTAATGCTGCGTTTATCGCCTCCCGGACATTACAGACTGCTGCAGTCATCTTCGCTGAATATGACACTTGCGGGGGCAGAGGCAAATGTTGCTGCCGATCTTGCGTGCCTTGGCGAACAAGCGTCTTTTGTTACGAGATTTCCCGTGTCACCTTTGTCGCAGATTGCTGTGAACGAACTCAGAAAGTACGGCGTTGATACATCTGACATTATGTACGGCGGTGACAGAATCGGACTTATTTTTGTTGAAAAGGGTGCTTCTCAACGTCCGAGCAATGTTATTTATGACAGAAAATATTCGGCAATATCGCAGTGCAGACAGGATGAACCGGATTGGGATAAGATCTTTGACGGAGCGGGTTGGTTTCATTTATCGGGAATCACACCGGCACTCGGCGGAGAGTTACCGGCAATATGCCTTGACGCTTGCAGGAAGGCAAAGGAAAAAGGTGTTACTGTTTCGCTTGATCTCAACTACCGCAGTAAACTGTGGAGCAGAGAACAGGCATGCAAGGTAATGACGGAGCTTTGTAGATATGTTGATGTTTGTATAGCTAACGAAGAAGACGTGAAAGATGTATTCGGAATAGTACCCGAAGGCTCTGACATAGAGGGTGGCAAACTCAGCGTTGACGGTTACAGAAAAACCGCAGAACAGCTTTTCAGCCGTTTCGGATTTTCAAAGGTTGCGTTTACATTGCGTGAGAGCATAAACGCAGACATCAACGACTGGTCGGCTGTACTTTGCACAAAGGACAATGCTTTTGTATCAAAAAAATACAGAATCAATATCGTTGACAGAGTAGGCGGAGGTGACAGCTTCGCCGCAGGTCTTATATATTCGCTCGCTAACGGAAAAAGCAACAGTGATTCGATTGAATTCGCAACAGCTATGAGTTGTCTTAAACACACGGTAGAGGGCGATTTTGCACTTGTTACCGTCGAAGAAGTAAATGCACTTGTAGCGGGAAGCGGTTCCGGAAGAGTAAAGAGATAAAATACAACAAAAAGAAATTGAAAAGAGGTAAATATGAAAGGTATTATTCTTGCAGGCGGTTCCGGCACAAGACTTTATCCGCTCACGTTAGTCACATCTAAACAGCTTTTGCCGATATACGATAAGCCGCTTATTTTTTATCCGCTTTCCACACTTATGCTGGCGGGTATAAGAGAAATACTTATTATATCAACGCCTAAGGATCTTCCTAATTTCAAGAATCTTTTAGGCGATGGAAGCAGATACGGAATTTCATTGTCATACGCCGAACAGCCTTCTCCCGACGGACTTGCACAGGCATTTATCATAGGCGAAGAATTTATAGGTGACGATGATTGCGCTATGATACTCGGCGACAATGTGTTCTATGGCAACGACTTCAGCCGTGTGCTTGTTCAGGCAAGAAAAGATGTAGAAGAAAACGGCATGGCAACGGTATTCGGCTATTATGTTGACGATCCTACCGCATTCGGTATTGTAAGCTTTGATAAAAACGGTAAAGCGGTATCTATTGAAGAAAAACCGAAAGAACCAAAATCGAATTACGCTGTTACGGGACTTTATTTCTACGACAACAGAGTTGTTGATTTTGCAAAGAAAGTTAAGCCGTCGGCAAGAGGCGAGCTTGAAATAACAGATGTAAACCGTATGTATCTTGAAGACGGTACGCTTAATGTTAAAACGCTCGGCAGAGGTTTTGCGTGGCTTGACACGGGAACTGTCGAGAACCTCAATTCATGTTCGGACTTTATGCGCATGATAGAAGAGCGACAGGGGCTGAAGATAGGTGTTCTTGAAGAAGTTGCGTTCAGAAACAGATGGATAACCGAAGATGAACTTAAGAGCGCCGCAGAGCATTACGGAAAATCATCTTACGGCAGATATCTGACAAAACTTACGGAAAACAAGATAATTTATTGATTAGGAGAACAAAATGACTATAATCGTTACAGGCGGCGCAGGATTTATCGGAAGCAACTTTATATTCTATATGCTTAAAAATCATCCCGAGGACCGTATAGTATGCCTTGACTGCCTTACATACGCAGGAAATCTTTCAACACTTGAATCGGTAATGGAAAACCCGAATTTCAGATTTGTAAAAGGCGATATTACAGACAGAGAAGCAGTGGACAAGCTGTTCGGCGAAGAAAAGCCCGATATTGTTGTAAACTTTGCCGCAGAGAGCCACGTTGACAGATCTATAGATAATCCCGGTGTGTTCCTTCATACTAATATCATGGGTACGCAGACACTTATGGAGGCTTGCCGCAAGTACGGTATTCAGCGTTATCATCAGGTGTCTACCGATGAAGTATACGGCGATCTTCCGCTTGACCGCCCGGATCTCTTCTTTACCGAAACAACGCCTATACATACATCAAGTCCTTATTCAGCGAGCAAGGCAAGCGCAGACCTTCTTGTAATGGCATATTACCGCACTTACAAGCTGCCTGTTACAATATCAAGATGTTCCAACAACTACGGACCGTATCACTTCCCCGAGAAGCTGATACCGCTTATGATAATCAATGCACTTGCAGATAAACCGCTTCCCGTTTACGGAACCGGCGAAAATGTGCGTGACTGGCTGTATGTAGAGGATCACTGCAAGGCTATCGACCTTATAATCCGTAAGGGAAGAGTAGGCGAGGTTTACAATATCGGCGGTCATAACGAGATGAAAAACATTGATATTGTAAAGATAATTATAAAAGCACTCGGAAAACCCGAAAGTCTTATCACATACGTCAAGGATCGTGCAGGACATGATATGAGATATGCCATTGACCCCACAAAGATACACGATGAACTCGGCTGGAGCCCTGAAACAAAGTTTGCCGACGGTATTCAGAAAACTATAAAGTGGTATCTTGAAAACCGCAGTTGGTGGGAAACGATAATTTCAGGCGAATATCAGCAGTATTATGAAAAGTTCTACGGAGGCAACAAATGAGCAAGATAAAGGTTACAAAGACATCTATAGACGGACTTGTTATAATAGAACCGAAGGTTTTCAGAGATAACAGAGGCTACTTTGTTGAAACCTATAACGAGAACGAATTCAAGGAAAACGGAATTGACGCTGTTTTTGTACAGGATAACCAGTCGCACTCAACAAAGTGCGTGCTGAGAGGACTTCATTTCCAGAAGAAAAATCCTCAGGGCAAGCTTGTAAGAGTGATAAAAGGAAAGGTGCTTGACGTTGCTGTTGACCTTCGTGCGTCAAGCAAGACATTCGGAAAATGGGAGTCTGTTGTGCTTTCAGATGAGAATATGCTACAGTTCTATATTCCCGAAGGCTTCGCACACGGATTTGTCGTTCTGTCTGATGAAGCGACATTCACATACAAGTGTACACGCTTTTACGATCCTACCGATGAGGGCGGAATCCTCTGGAATGATCCCGATATAAATGTTGACTGGCAGCTCGGAGATATCAGCGAGGTTATATTAAGTGAAAAGGATAAAAACCGTGAAACATTGAAGCAGAGCGGTTTCAGGTTTGAAAATCTATGAAAATACTTGTAACAGGTGCTTGCGGCTATATCGGAAGACATGTTGTGAAATTTCTTGCCGATGCGGGACATGAAGTAACAGCATCGGATATTGCAAACAACGGAATTGATTCCCGTGCCGTGTTCTGTGACGAACCTATTTTTTCAGGCAAAGAAAATATATATGAATTGCTCGGCAGACCCGATGCGTGCATACATCTTGCATGGCGTGACGGATTTGTTCATAATTCTCCGGAACACATGAAAAATCTTTCATCACATTTTATTTTCCTTAAAAATATGATAGACGGCGGGCTTCCTTTGCTGTCTGTTATGGGTACAATGCACGAGATCGGTTATTATGAGGGTGCTATTGATGAAAATACTCCGTGCAACCCTCTCTCTCAGTACGGTATAGCTAAAAATGCTTTAAGACAATCCGTCCTGAATTACATCGCCTGTGCAAAGAGCAATGTAGCAATGCACTGGCTCAGAGCATATTATATCTGCGGCGATGACAGAAAGAATAATTCGATTTTTGCAAAGCTGCTTGCTGCTGCAGATGAGGGAAAGAAGACGTTCCCTTTTACATCGGGCAAGAATAAATATGATTTTATTGATGTGTGTGAACTTGCAAAGCAGATATCTGTTGCAAGCATACAGAGCGAAATATGCGGCATTATAAACTGCTGTACAGGAACTCCTGTTACACTCGGTGAAAAGGTTGAGAACTTTATAGAGAAAAATCAGCTTGATATAGCTCTTGAATACGGCGTGTTCCCAGACAGAAAATATGATTCGCCCATAGAATACGGCGACGCTACAAAAATAAAGGAAATAATGAATAACTATCATGGAAAATTATGATTCGGTTTACAGTGACAAGTACCGTGTGGCAATTTATCTTTTCTTTGATAAGAACGGCATAGTTGATGATTACGTTACAACTTATCTCAAAGGGCTCGGAGAAGTCACAAATGAGATAATCGTTGTATGCAACGGTAAACTGACCGTAAGCGGCAAGGAAAAGCTTGAAGCTGTCTGCACAAAAGTACATCAACGCTATAATAAAGGCTTTGATGGCTGGGCGTACAAAGATGTTATCGACAATGTGGTAGGTTGGGAAAAGATAAGTAATATCGACGAACTTGTTATCACAAACAATACCCTGTTCGGTCCTCTTGTACCTTTTTCAGAAATGTTTTCAGATATGGATAATTCGAGGGCGGACTTCTGGGGAATACAGAAACGTTATGAGGATAAAAGCCTTAAAACATTCCTCGGTAAACAAACCGTACACGGTTATATGCCTGATTTTACCCCGTCGAACTTCTGGGTAATCAGAAAGCGCGCGCTTCAGTCAAAGGCATTCAAAGAGTTCTGGGACAAGCTGCCTCCGCTCAATTCATACGAGGATTCCTGTCTTTACTGTGAACCGGTATTTTCAAAGAGTCTGGTGGACTCCGGCCTTGTAATGGATACCTATGTCGGTGATGAAAGACGCTTTTCGTGCACTTCACCCACAGAGGCAGACACATACTATCAGCTTTATGAGGAGCATGTACCTGTAATAAGAAGAAAGACGTTCTTCAACCCTTTCAATATGTATCTTAAGACCGATATAGGCGACAACGCCGAAAAGTCGCTTGAATACATAAAGGAAAATACGGGCTTTGATATTGATGTTATATATGATAATCTCTGCCGTACCGCTAATCTTTCGGATATGCACGACAGAATGCAGCTCAATTATATAATACCGGAAAAAAGCAGTGCGGAAAACAATACGGAACATAAGCTTGCGGCGATATGCTATATCGAGAATGTTGCAAAACTTCCCCGTGTCTGCAAAAATCTCAAGAATCTTCCCGGTAACACGGACATATATTTTGTTACGGTTTCACATCAGCATAATGATGAAATAGAAAGCTACTGTGCCGAAAACGGTATTTCCGTAAAAGATATAACTCTTACCGACAAGTCGGGCGGCTGGGCAAATGCACTGTTCAGAACATCAAGAAAACTCATTCTTGAAAGCGATTACGATTACATTTGCTTTATTCGTGATATTCATATAGAAAAGAACAAATGGACCCGTACACAAGAAGCTCTTGAAGATCGTTGCTACAATGCGGTTATGGGTTCACCTGCGCAGGTAGAAGGTATTATAAAGCTGCTTGATGAAAACGGCAGAATGGGCGCTGTATCGGCACTTCCGCCTTATCATGCGGAATTTTTTGAAGAAGCCGGCGGCAGTTGGGATAAATACTTTAAACTCACTCAACGTATTTACAATCAGCTCGGACTTACTGTAAGCATGACAGAGTCAAGTCCTCCGATATATCCTGTTTGCAGCGTTTTCTGGTTCAGACCTTCCGCAATGACAAAACTTCTTTCTCTGAAAATTGATATAGATAAAATCAAGGCAGAGCCGTTTCTTTCGGAAGCGTACAAATACATCACATATTACGCTATGCAGCAGGTCGGATATTATCCCGCTTACGCTATCAGTGAAAGCGATGCACGCTATGAGATAACGGCACTTACATACATGGTAAGAAGTTATAACAGCGTTACCAAGAACGCTATCGGACATTGCAACAATATAGATCACAGAATGGCGCAGCTTGCACGGATATTGAATACAGACAGTGCAAAAAAAGAAATAGTTATTGAAAAAAAGCGCATCATTGAACAGGCGGCACAAAGAGCAGAGCACTATTCTTCAGATGAAATAAATTATGTTATTGAGGCCGCACCTTTCGGACTTCTGTTGAAAAAACTGATCAAGCGTATCGTGCCTAAAAAGTTATGGGCAAAGGTAAGGCATATTTTCGGCAAAGACAAAACAACGTAATAATTTTTTGATTTGAAATATAACTGTTATTGATCGGAGGAAACATAATAATGATAGTTCCATTTGTCATGACAATGCTCACAACGGCTGATAAGCCGTATCTATGGAGCTTTTACACATTGATGAATCTTGCAAATAAGCAGAAAAAAGTAATGATAGCGCAGGAAGAATATTTTACTGCTCCCTCGGTATTTGTAAAGCAGGGCAGAAAAGAAGTATGCGACGAGAATTTTATGAAGCGTTCGGGTTATTCAAAGCCTACCGATAAGGAAGTTGATGAGCTTGACAAATATCCGGTTCCTAAATCTCTTGAGGAAGAACTCATAAAGGAAAAAGGCTGCCACAATGCCGCTCAGATTTTCTTCTTGTCACAGAGGTGGGAAAAGTTTGAGCAGCTCATAGATAAGTATATTGACGAAATCGAAAGCAAGCACGGAGAAAAAATAGAAGCATTTATGACGCTTTGTCATTATCCGTCGCTCAGCGCCGTTGCGGAAAAGCACGGTATAAAGGTCATACATTTTGAACTTGGAGCATTGCGTGATCCTGCTTATCTTAAAACCGTCTATTTTGATTTTCATAATCTTTACGGTGACAGCAGTGCCGAAAGAAGATATAATGAATTCGGCAAATCTGCGGCAAAAAAAGTTCCGTTACTTGACAAAAGGACTATTCTTGCTCTTATGTACAAGGACAACTTTATGAAGTATCTTACGGTCCTTGATAAAAAGCCGGAATATAAAATGGGTGTTGCTCTCGGTTATGCCACATGGCCTATGTTCCAGGTTAACACATGGATGAATGACGAAGAGCTTTTATATCAGGTAAGTAAATACTACAAGCCCGAAGAATTCATTACAAGAAAGCACCCTGCGGATCCCGCAAGTGCCCAGTATATGAAATATGACTACAGCAAGGATATTGAATCGGCTAATACAGTTGAGTTTGTACTGCGCTGTGAACGAGTCGTATCTCTTGCTTCAAACGTTTCATTTGAAGCCATGCTTTACGGCAGAACAGCGTATACAATGACTTATTACGGGCCGTATTTCAACTCAAAGCACGATCTTTCCGATACTGCACTCAGCGAAACATCGGACGAATATGTCAGCTTCTATGTTCTGGGATATCTTGTGCCGTTTGAATATGCACTTGATCTTGATTACATCAAATGGCGGCTTTCCGAACCGAATGAAAAAGACATATATTTAAAGCATCTTGAATATTATCTCAATATTTACGGACTTAATCTGACGGATGCAAATAAGTCGCTTTACGAAAAGCTCATATCGGCAAGAAAGTTTGACGCAAATAAAAAGTATACTTTTGGAAATTCAAGAAAGCCTGCTCTGTCTGTCCGTGACTGTCAGATACAGATTGAGAAACTCAAAGCAGAGCTTGAAAAGAAAAACGAACGTATTGCCGCACTGCTGCAAAGCGACAGTACCATAGGAGGATAATTTTAATGTTCGCATATCCGGGTAAAACAAAAATAGTTCTGTACGGAACATCATCGGCAGGAAAACTTGCATATTACAAGTACAGATCCCGCTTTGAAATACTTGGTTTCATGTCGTCCGGCGCACAGAGCGGAAAATTCTGCGGTATTGATATACTGCCTAATTCGCAGATATTACCGCTTTGCAGACAGGGAGCAAAGATAATAGTGCTTGACAATGACGCAAAATGTTGCCGTTCATTGTCAGAAAAGCGTGGGCTCAAGCTGTATGATAACTTCCTTCCCGTATCTTTGTTTGAATATGAGATGATAGACTGTCTTGAATTATATTCAATGTGCAGTAAGGAAGAATTTGCAAGAGTGCTTTCTATTCTTATGCGAGGCAAGAAAGGCGCACTTATAAACGGAAATTGCCAGACAGAGCCTATAGCAAAATACCTGAGATATAACGAACGTTTTTCAAAAGAGTATGTTTTCCTGAAAACTACGGTAGTACACAGGTTTACCGAGCAGAACATAGGAATCCTTTCCGATAAGGCTTTTCTTGATTGTGTTTCCCTGTTTATGACTCAGAAAATATCGCTCAATAACAACCATTGCCGTGAGGCAAGTTCAGAACTTATGTTTAAAAAGTTGCCTGATACCTGCAAAAAAGTTATGATAAACAATTACTGGTTCCAGGGTTATTTTCCGCAGCATAAGAAGAACGAGTATAACGTGCTTACAGATATGTACACTTACGGTGCGTTTAACTGGGGTGATGAGATACTCGATAAGCTTGTGGCTGAGGGCAGGAACGCTGATGAGATCTACGCATTTGCAAAGAGCAATGAGGTTGTAGACAAAAAAGAGCTTGAAGAGCTTATTGCATCTCAGTTTGCGGATATGCGTGCACGTGAAAAACCGTGTGATATAAAAATGGCAGATTACATTGAAGAGAATTATAAGAAAAGAGTCCTTTTCTACAGCTGTAATCATCCTGTAAATGAATTGCTGAAGTTATCGGCAACAAAAATACTCAGATTTATCGGACTTTATGCCGAGGATGAGCCTGTAAGATTCAGATATGAAAGCAGTCTTGATTCTAAGCCTATGCTTAAATCCGTCACCGAAACGATTTATCCTGCGGTTCTGCATCATCTGGGAATGAATGATATAGAAGACGATCTGTCATACAGTGTTCTTTTCGGAGAATTCTGCGACTTCGATAATTATGTTAAAAACTATCTTTCATTTTGTCACGGTGTATTCGTGGACGACGGTGAGTAATCATGGTACTTTATCACAGCATAAGCCTGTTTCAGTTGCTTGAGGTGATAATTCACAAGCACAAATATCACGACAGTGATAAGGCAGTGCTTATTTTGCCGGATTTTATAACCGAAAAGTTTCCTCAGTATGAAAAACTGACAGAAGAGGGACTTTTCGATGAGGTGTATTTGTTCCCGTATCTGCATATACCGCATATAAAAAGGACGGTTGAAAGGGCAACGCTTAAAGCATACGATGAACTTATTCCTTACCCGATAAATTCGTTTGAACGGATATATATTGCCGGTTGTCATTTTTACTTTTCGCTTGTTCCAATCAAAAGAAGAGTGGATTTTACCGTGTTTGAAGACAGTCCCGGAATGATACACAATACGGGTTTCCTGCTTGGTCCTTTGGAAAAGCAGTTTCCCGTACACGCCGAAAAGGTTCGCCGTTACGGGCTTATGGATTTCTCGGCTAAGCGGATACAAAACATTATTGTAAACAGTACAGAACCGGATGTCAAAAAACCGCAAACGCTCTTTTCGGTCAAACACGAACTCGAAAATTGCTCAGAGAAGTTTATAGACAGCGTAATCGGTATATTCGGTACAGAGAAGATAAATATTCCCGATAATGCTGTATTGCTGCTTACCGAGCAGTTCGCCAATCTCGGAATGATGAGTACAGACGAACAACTGCGTATGTACAAATTTATCTGTAAGGAGTATATAAAAGACAGAGCGCTGATTATTAAGCCTCACCCTGATGATAAGATCAATTATGAGAATGAAATAGAAAATTGCCGTGTGATCCGTCAGATTTTCCCGGCTGAGCTTATGCCGTATATATTGTCACAGCCGCCGGGCTGTATGCTGACAGTGGGTTCTACCGCTGTTCTCGGATTTGAAGGAGTATGTAAAGCTACGGTTCTCAGTGAAGATTCAGGCTTTATCTCCAAAATGAAGTCGCTTGGTGTTCCGACTGAACATCTTATAAGACACATAGGCTGATTTTTCAGCTTAAATATAAGGCAGTCAATATGAAAGGATGTAAACAAAATGAAGATAATTGGTGTAATTCCCGCAAGATATGCGTCATCAAGATTCCCCGGAAAGCCTCTTGCAGATATATGCGGCAAGCCGATGATATGGTGGGTTTATCAGCAGTGCAAGAAGGTTGATGATTTTGATGAGGTATACATAGCAACAGATGATCAGAGAATAATGGACGCTGCTGAAAAATACGGTATGAAGGCCATTATGACATCGGACAAGCACAAGACCGGTACCGACCGTATCGGAGAAGTGGCAGAAAAGATACCCGCAGATCTTTATGTTAATATACAGGGTGATGAGCCGATGATCGAGCCTGAAACTATCCGTAAGGCAATAACACCATTCTATGACAATCCTTCACTGGAAATAACAAACCTTATGACAAAGATTCACGATCCTGTCGATGTGGTAAACTTCACTGTTCCTAAGGTAATTGTAAATAAGGACAATGTCGGTGTTTATCTTACAAGAAGCACTGCACCCTACCCCAAGGGAAGCATTGATTACAGTTACTACAAGCAGGTGTGTGTTTACGGATTTAAACCCGATACATTAAAATTCTACTGTGATTACGGCAAGAAATACGGTAAGGCAAGAGTAGAGGCAATAGAGGATATTGAGATACTCAGATTTATCGAAAACGGTTACAAGGTTCAATATGTCGAAGTAGATTCCTGCACAGTAGCAGTTGATACTCAGAACGACTTGGAAAAGGTGCGCAGAATAGTAGCTGAAAAGCTAGGCTGAGTACCTGCATGAAAGGGACGGTAAATGTATAACATCAGTATTCTTGATTGTACTCTGCGAGATGGCGGTTACTGTAATCAGTGGCGATTCGGTTACAGCAACATAGAATCTATCATAAACGGACTTGAAGAGTCCGGGATTGATATAATCGAATGTGGATATCTGACTCAGAAGATAAACACATACGATAAAGATGTCACAAAGTATAAAATGTTTTCCGATCTTGAAGATCTTATTGAAGGCAAAAAGAAAAATGCAACGTATGTTGCTATGATAAATTTCGGTGAATATTCACCGGAAGATATTCCTGAAAACAAGCGTGGACTTATAGATGGCATACGTCTTGCTTTCCATAAAAAAGATGTTGATGCCGCCCTTGATATGAGCCGTGTAATAAAGGAAAAGGGTTATAAGGTGTTTGTTCAGCCGATGCTTACGCTGTCATACAGCGATACGGAGTTTATCAAGCTGATCTCAGATGTGAATTTGATTGAGCCTTATGCTGTGTATATAGTAGACAGCTTCGGTTCGATGAATTCAAACGATCTGCTCAGGCTCAAATACCTTGCCGACAACAATCTCAAACCCGGTATAATGGTAGGCTTCCATTCGCACAATAATTTGCAACTTGCCTACTCGAACGCACAGATGCTTATTAGTATGCCCTCAAGCAGACCGCTTATACTTGATTCAAGTATAATGGGTATGGGAAGAGGTGCGGGAAATCTTAACTCCGAGCTTATTATCCAGCGATTCGGAAATAAATATTTCATTGTACCTATGCTCAATATAATTGACGAGATACTTGGTACATTCTATAAGCAAAACTACTGGGGATATTCGCTTGCAAATTATCTTTCGGCAACATATAACCTTCATCCTAATTACGCAAACTATCTTGATAACAAGGATACTCTTTCGTTTGAAAGTATGAACGAGATATTCTCGATGATGCCGGATGAAAAACGTCTGGAATATGATAAGAGCTATATCGAAAGGGTATACTTTGAATTTATGGAACGCCACAACAGCGAGAGCTTTAACATTGAAAGTATAAAGCAAGCTATGTCGGGCAAGAAGGCGTTGATAATTGCACCCGGAAAGTCGATAGATGCGTATTCCGATAAAATAAGCGAGCTTGCCGCAAGAGATGATATTGCGTCGTTCACGGTAAATTTCAATTGTCCGTTCTGCGACAGCGACTTTACCTTTGTCGGCAATATAAAGCGTGTGCGTGAAATAAAGGAATACTGTCGTAACGGCAGATCTAAACTTGTAACTGTATCAAATGTTCCTATATCTAACCCTTATGCAAAGCTACCTTATGCAGAACTGATAAATGAAAACGAAGCGGTAAGCGACAACTCCTGCCTTATGCTTATAAAATTTCTTGTAAGCATAGGTGTAACGGAAATTTATGTCGCCGGTATGGACGGTTATTCATATAACAGGGAAGAAAACTATTCCCGTTATCAGACAAACTTTATCAAGCGTTCCGATGAAATCGATGCTATCAATAACGGTTTATCATATATGATAAAAAAGCTGTCGGATAAGGCTATAATAAACTTCGTCACACCGTCGCTGATTACAAAGTAATAAAGCAGTGAAGCGTCATGCATTGGCATGACGCTTTATTCATATCTCTTAAATTGCATTATGACGATATAAACATAAACAAAACCGCCCTGTCCGAAAGGACAGGGCGGCGTGTATCATACGTTATCCGTATTTATACTTTAATTACTTCTTGTCAGCGATAGCTGCCTGAGCTGCTGCAAGTCTTGCGATCGGTACACGGAAGGGTGAGCATGAAACATATGTCAGACCGATCTTGTGGCAGAACTCAACAGATGAAGGATCACCGCCGTGTTCGCCGCAGATACCGATGTGCATATCGGGACGTGTAGCCTTACCGAGCTTGATAGCCATTTCCATCAGCTTGCCAACGCCTGTCTGGTCGAGCTTAGCGAAGGGATCGTTCTCGAAGATCTTAGCGTCATAGTAAGCGTTAAGGAACTTGCCTGCGTCATCACGAGAGAAGCCGTATGTCATCTGTGTAAGGTCGTTTGTACCGAAGCAGAAGAACTCAGCTTCCTTAGCGATCTCGTCAGCTGTAAGTGCTGCTCTGGGGATCTCGATCATTGTACCAACTTCATACTTGAGGTCAGCGCCGGCTTCCTTGATAACAGCGTCAGCTGTTTCAACAACGAAGTTCTTAACGTACTTGAGCTCCTTAACATCGCCAACCAGAGGAATCATGATCTCAGGAACGATTGTCCAGTCGGGGTGATTCTTCTTAACGTTTAATGCAGCCTTGATAACAGCCTTAGTCTGCATCTTAGCGATTTCAGGATATGTTACTGCAAGACGGCATCCTCTGTGACCCATCATGGGGTTGAACTCGTGGAGAGATGCGATGATGTTCTTGATTGTTTCAACAGACTTGCCCTGAGCCTTAGCGAGAGCCTCGATGTCAGCTTCTTCTGTAGGAACGAATTCGTGCAGAGGAGGATCAAGGAATCTGATTGTTACGGGGCAACCTTCAAGTGCTTCGTAAAGAGCCTCGAAGTCAGCCTGCTGCATAGGCTCGATCTTAGCGAGTGCAGCTTCTCTTTCTTCAACTGTATCTGAGCAGATCATCTCACGGAAAGCGGCGATTCTGTCAGCTTCGAAGAACATATGCTCAGTACGGCAAAGACCGATACCTTCAGCGCCGAGTTCTCTTGCCTTCTTAGCGTCAGCGGGAGTATCAGCGTTTGTTCTTACCTTAAGAACTCTGTACTTGTCAGCCCAAGCCATGATTCTGCCGAATTCGCCTGCGATCTGAGCGTCAACAGTAGCGATAGCACCATCATAGATGTTACCTGTTGTACCGTCAATAGAGATTACATCGCCTTCAACGAATGTCTTGCCGCCAAGCTCAAACTTCTTGTTAGCTTCATCCATATTGATTGCAGAGCAACCGGAAACGCAGCACTCACCCATACCACGAGCAACAACGGCTGCGTGTGATGTCATACCGCCACGAACTGTCAGGATACCCTGAGCAGCCTTCATACCTGTAATATCCTCAGGTGATGTTTCAAGACGAACCAGAACTACCTTTTCGCCTCTATCAGCCCACTCTACAGCGTCTTCAGCTGTGAATACGATCTTACCGCAAGCAGCTCCGGGAGAAGCGCCGAGACCCTTACCGATAGGTGTAGCGGCCTTGAGTGCCTTTGCGTCGAACTGGGGGTGAAGAAGTGTATCAAGGTTACGGGGATCGATCATAGCAACAGCTTCTTCTTCTGTTCTCATGCCTTCGTCAACGAGGTCACAAGCGATCTTCAGAGCAGCCTGAGCTGTTCTCTTACCGTTTCTTGTCTGGAGCATATAGAGCTTACCGTGTTCAACTGTGAACTCCATATCCTGCATATCTCTGTAGTGGTCTTCAAGAGTCTTGCAAACTTCTGTGAACTCCTTGAAAGCTTCAGGGAACTTCTGTTCCATTTCCTGAATGTGCATAGGTGTACGAACACCTGCAACAACGTCTTCGCCCTGTGCGTTTGTTAAGAACTCACCGAACAGACCCTTAGCGCCTGTAGCAGGGTCACGAGTGAATGCAACACCTGTACCGCAGTCATCACCCATGTTACCGAATGCCATAGACTGTACGTTTACGGCTGTACCCCATGAGTAAGGAATATCGTTGTCACGTCTGTATACGTTAGCTCTGGGGTTGTCCCATGAACGGAATACTGCCTTGATAGCGCCCATCAGCTGTTCCTTAGGATCAGAGGGGAAATCTTCACCGATCTTAGCCTTGTATTCAGCCTTGAACTGACCAGCAAGCTCCTTTAAGTCGTTAGCGTCAAGCTCAACGTCCTGTGTAACGCCCTTTTCAGCCTTCATCTTGTCGATAAGCTCTTCGAAGTACTTCTTGCCGACTTCCATAACTACGTCGGAGTACATCTGGATAAATCTTCTGTAGCAGTCCCAAGCCCATCTTTCGTTGTTTGACTTTTCAGCCATTACTGCAACAACGTCCTCGTTAAGACCGAGGTTAAGGATAGTATCCATCATACCGGGCATAGAAGCTCTTGCACCTGAACGTACAGATACGAGCAGGGGATTTTCCTTATCACCGAACTTCTTGCCTGTGATACCTTCCATCTTTACGATGTATTCGTTGATTTCAGCCATGATCTCATCGTTGATCTTACGGCCGTCTTCGTAGTACTTTGTACAAGCCTCTGTTGAAATTGTGAAGCCCTGGGGTACGGGAAGACCGATGTTGGTCATTTCTGCAAGGTTTGCACCCTTACCGCCGAGAAGCTCTCTCATTGTAGCATTACCCTCTGAGAAGAGGTAGCAATACTTATGTGCCATTGGGGGGTTCCTCCTAAATTATTATTCCGGCCGTTTGTCTGAATTTTCCTTTTCTGCGGAAACCTGCAGAATTACAGACTTCTCAGCCATACAATAAGTATTATAACAGATTTGATTCTACTTTTCCAGTGTTTTTTAAAATTTTTTTGTTTTTATGTACCGAAAATGAAGAAAAATTTTTGTAAATTTCGACTAATCTATTTGTTGCTGCTGCTCTGCACATTTTTCCTCTGTTAAATTCTCGTGTTTTTTCATCTTTTACTTGCAAATACCCCTTTACTTATGGTACAATAACAATATACTGCCGTAATAGCGAATTATCGCTTTACTATGATAAATTATCGGAAGATTAAGGAAGAATTAAATATGACCGGCGAACAGATAATGAAGGTTACGGGGATACTCCTGGAAAACCTTATCCCCACACTTAAGATTTTCGGCTTTACGCTGCTTTTTTCAATACCGCTCGGACTTATCGTTGCGGCACTGAAGATGTGCAGGTTCAAGCCAATATCGTGGCTTACAAATCTATACATACTCATAATGCGTGGAACACCGCTTATGCTCCAGATCATAGTTGTCTACTATGCACTGCCGTTTTTAAAGACGGCTACCAAAGGCTCGGGCGGATTCGTGGAAAGTCTGCTGAGCGGCGTAGATCCTGCCGCAGAGAGCTTTATGTTCACTATGGTAATTATCGCATTCGTGCTGAACTATGCGGCATATTTTGCCGAGATATTCAGAGGCGGCATAGAGTCTATACCGAGAGGTCAGTATGAAGCGGCGGCGGCTCTGGGAATGACAAAGGCACAGACGTTCTTCAGGATAATTCTCCCGCAGGTAATAAAGCGTATCGTTCCTGCGTCGTCAAACGAAGTAATTACGCTTGTAAAGGATACATCGCTTGCAAATGTCGTTGCTTACTCGGAAATAATGCTTGCGGCAAAACAGCAGATGATGAACTACAGCTCGCTTGTTCCGCTGTTTATTGCAGGTGTTTTCTATTTCGTAATGGCTACTGTGCTGACAGCGCTGTTCGGCTTTATCGAAAAGAAACTGAACTACTACAGATAAGGAGCAGGCGAAATGTCAATACTCAGTGTAAAGAATCTATCTAAGAGCTTCGGAAAGCTCGAAGTTTTAAACGATATTTCATTCAATGTGGAGAAGGGCGAGGTAATATCTATAATAGGTCCGTCGGGAAGCGGAAAATCAACGCTCCTGCGCTGTATAAATCAGTTTGAGAAGATAGACAGCGGTGAGTGCGAGATATGCGGCATCACTATGACAAGAAATGATGAAAACGGCAAGGCGGTATATGCCGACAACAAAACGCTCCACGATATAAGGCTTAAAATCGGTCTTGTGTTCCAGAACTTCAACCTGTTTCCGCATATGTCGGTGCTTAAAAATATAACAGAGGCACCCGTCCATGTGTTAAAGCAGGACAAGATGCAGGCAGAACAGACGGCTATGGAGCTACTCGGCAAAATGGGACTTGCGGATAAGGCAAACGAATACCCGTGCAATCTGTCGGGCGGTCAGCAGCAGCGTGTGTCTATCGCAAGAGCGCTTGCACTAAGCCCCGAGCTTCTTTTCTTTGATGAGCCGACATCTGCGCTCGACCCTGAGCTGACCGGCGAGATATTAAAGGTAATAAAGAGCCTTGCGGAAGAAAAGATGACTATGGTTATTGTAACTCACGAAATGCAGTTTGCAAGCGAGATCTCCGACCGTGTAATATTTATGGACGGCGGATATGTTATTGAGAACGGCACTCCCGACGAGGTATTCAACAACAGCCAGAACGAGCGTACACGTCAGTTCCTTGAAAGGTATCATTCCTGATATTACTTGACGATACCCGGCAATTATGATAAAATATCTGTTATACGTTTACGCACACAGCAATTATATGGAAGGAAACTAATATGAAGGTACTCCTGTTTTCAGAAGGTATGAACCTTATCAAAATATCCGGTCTTGGCAGAGCGATCATGCACCAGCAGAGAGCGATGGAGCTTAACGGCATAGAATATACGCTCGACCCTAAGGACAGCTACGATGTTGTTCACATAAACACGCTCGGACTTAAGTCAAAGCATCTTGCGAAAAAAGCAAAAAAGGCGGGCAAGAGAGTGGTGTACCACGCTCACTCAACGCAGGAGGACTTCCGTAATTCGTTCATCGGCTCTAATCTTATTTCGGGGCTTTTCAAGAAGTGGATATGCAGCTGTTACCGCAGGGGTGATGTTATAGTGACCCCGACCGAGTATTCAAAGTCGCTGATAAGAGGCTATGGGCTGACCGCACCGATATACGCCGTATCAAACGGTATTGACCTTGCAAGATATGAGCCTAAGGAAAACGACAGGGAAGCATTCCGCAAAAAGTTCGGTTTAAAAGACGATGACAAGGTTGTAATCTCCGTAGGACTTTACTTTGAGCGTAAGGGCCTTCTCGATTTTGTTCAGATGGCAAAGGATATGCCCGACTATAAGTTTATCTGGTTCGGCAAAACTCCGCTTTACAGCGTACCGCACAAGATAAGAAAGGCGGTAAAGACAAAGCTGCCGAATCTGACATTTGCAGGCTATGTACAGCCCGATGAGCTGAAACAGGCTTATGTCGGCTGTGATGTGTATATATTCCCTACCTTAGAAGAAACAGAGGGCATAGTGCTTCTTGAGGCGCTTGCGGCAAAGGCAAATGTTATCGTCCGTGACATACCGGTATTCGACTGGTTAAACGGCGGTACGGATTGCTACAAGGCAAAGGATAAGGACGAATTCGAGCGTATGATAAAGGAGATTTATGAGGGCAAGCTCCCATCACTGCGTGAGAACGGACGCAAGGCAGTTGAAAATATGGATATAAAGAAGATCGGCGAAAAGCTGGTGAAGATTTATAACGGCACCGCCGAGGGCGGAGATTGATAAAAGCGCCAAGATACTCTATTGACATAAAAAAACGGACACTCCCAAAAGAGTATCCGTTTTTTTATGCTATTTTTTAATATCAACAAACACAAGCTCCGGTCGGTTGAATATCCTCGGTATCGCTATCAATGTCGACGGCTTCCAAAGCCCTCTGCTGACAATATGGGCGGTGTCGCCGTGCATATAAACGCCTGCCGTGTATTTTGGGAATACTCCCTGACCGGGCGCAAAAACGCCGTCAATAAGTCCGGGTATTCTCCACTGACCTCCGTGAGCGTGACCCGACAGAACTATATCAAAGTTGCCCTTTAAATATTCGTCTATCTGTTCGGGAAAGTGAGCAATCAGTATTCTTGTACGCTTGCTGTCTTTTTCCGAAGTCACGGCATCAAGCTGGTTTACAAGCTCGCCGTTTACCTCGTCATAGGTGTGAGCATCATATATTCCGCAGATTTCGGTTTCGTTTCCGTTGATATTAATGACCGTACCGTTTCCTTCAAGCACGGTAACTCCGAAGTCCGACATCTGCTGTTTTATCCTTGCGCTGTCGCCCCTCGCATTTTCGTGGTTTCCGATAGTGTAGAAGCACGGATAACGCTTTACGAGATATTTCACAAGAATGTATGAATTTTCGGGCAGGTCGTCCTGTGTTTTATCCGCAAGATCTCCGCCGAATACGACTATATCGGGTTTTGCACCGTCTATCGCATTTTTAAGCTCCGACTGATTTTTCCCGAAAAGGCTGTTGTGCAGGTCCGAAACAAATGCAATGCGTACAGTCGATGATACTTTCCCGCTTTTTATCTCGTAGGTCGTTGTCTGCAGCCGCATATCACAGGCGACAAGTCCTAAAGCGGCAAGAGCCGCTCCTGCAACGCCTGCGGCACAGCCTACAGCTATTCTTTTCTTTGTCTTTTTTGTGAGCGTAAAATCACCTCTTAATATCCGCCCGAGCCGTCAAGGCTGGGGTCATTCTCTATCCAGCTTTCAACATTGATGACCTTGTATTCGTTTGCTGAGGTGCGGATAAATACATCCTTGATACCTGCGTTTATTATAAGACGCTTACACATCGAGCAAGGCTCAACCTCTCCACAGAGCGTGCCGCCTGTGGTCATATCGTGACAGGCAAGGAAAAGCGAAGAACCTATCATATCCGTCCTTGACGCACTGATTATACAGTTTGCCTCTGCGTGAACCGAGCGGCAAAGCTCGTAACGCTGACCTTTCGGAACGTTCAGCTTTTCACGGGTGCATATTCCGAGGTCGGAACAGTTTTTAAGGCCTCTCGGCGCACCGTTGTATCCTGTGGCGATTATCTCATCGTTGTGTACTATTATTGCACCGAAATTCCTGCGCAGGCAGGTTCCCCGCTCACATACCGTTTCGGCTATGTCAAGGTAGTAATTTATCTTATCTCGTCTTTCCATAGTTTAACCTTTCTGAAATAGGGCTGAGCTTATATCAAGTCTAATATAACACATATACCGCCTGTTTGTCAATTAAAAGTCGGGCAATGATATGAAAAACCGCCGTGAAAAAATCACGGCGGTAAGCATTAATCTGTTTTCTTTGCGTCGGGGAGCATATACTTCTCACTGAAAACAGTGAACTTTCTGCGGAACTCCTCGTTGTTTGTAGCCTTGAGGTCGCTTATATAGCTGTGTGTGTCAAAGCTGTTGTCGTGTATCTGTATCATACAGACGGCGATGTTGGAGCAGTGGTCTGCCACTCTTTCGTAATTCGTGATAAGGTCGGTCAGTACAAAGCCCATTTCAATGGTGCATTTGCCTTTACGCAGACGCTTGACGTGTCTGTTTCTAATCTCGGTACGCAGATTGTCGATTACTTCTTCAAGAGGTTCGACCGATTTTGCCTGCTCAATATCTCCATGCTCGAACGCCGTAATGGCGGTATCGAGTATTTCGTTTAAAGCACCGTTGAAAATGTGTATTTCCTCAATAGCCTTCTTCGAGAACGAAAGGCCCTTCGTATGCATTTCCTTTGCACATTCACTAATATTGACAGCATGGTCCGATATACGCTCAAAGTCGCTGATGCAGTGCAGCAGCATATTTACCGTCTGGCTGTCGCCTGGGGTAAGGTTCTTGGAACCCAGCTGTAACAGGTAACTGCCGAGCTTGTCCTCATAGACATCGACTTTTTCCTCGTTCTCGTTTACTATTTCGACATCGCGATCGTTATATTTGGACATAAGCCCCATTGAGAGCTTCAATGTATCTCTTGCACAGTCTGCCATTCTGACAGCTATTGACTTGCACTGCTCCAGAGCAACTGAGGGAGTTGCAAGGAAACGGGGATCAAGTATCTGGAACTCGTTTGTCGGAGCACTATCGTCCTTCTTGTCACGCACTGAGATATATGCGAGCTTTTCGAGCAGCTTCATGAACGGTAACCAGACTACCGTCGCAAAGATATTGAATACGCTGTGCATTATCGCTATGCCTGCCTGGTTTGCAGATTGTTCAAAGAACTCGAAGGGAAATATAGCGTTTATGATATAGAACAGTACCATAAATACTATAGTGCCGATGAGGTTGAAGTAAAGGTGAACAAGTGCGGCACGCTTTGCGTTCTTGTTTGCACCGATTGCAGAAAGCAGTGCGGTAACGCAAGTACCTATATTCTGTCCCATGATTATCGGCAGGGCAGTGCTGTAAGTAACCGCTCCCGTAGCGCACATAGCCTGCAGGATGCCGACAGACGCAGATGAACTCTGAATAACGGCTGTAAGCACAGCACCTGCGATAACGCCAAGCACGGGATTTGAGAACATAGTGAGAATGCTCTTGAACTGTTCGTTGTCAGCCAGCGGCGCAACGGCGGAACTCATCGTTTCCATACCGAACATAAGTATCGCAAAACCCATAAGGATAGTACCTATATCCTTTTTCTTGCTGGATTTTGACATCATTATAAAGAAAATGCCGATTATCGCCAGTATAGGCGTGAAAGATGTGGGCTTGAGCAGCTGCATGAAAATGCTTTCACCCTGTATTCCTGTCAGTGACAACAGCCACGATGTCATAGTAGTACCTATATTGGCACCCATAATAACACCGATAGCCTGCGACAGTCGCATAATACCCGAGTTTACAAAACCGACTACCATTACTGTGGTTGCCGATGATGACTGGATTACCGCTGTGACTAAAGCTCCGAGCATGATGGCTTTGAAAGGGTTGGAGGTCATTTTTTCGAGAATTCGCTCAAGGCGGCTTCCCGACAGCTTTTCAAGGCCCTGTCCCATTGCGTTCATACCGAACAGGAACAGCGCAAGTCCTCCGACCATAGTCAGAATGCCGAAAATATCCATAGTTTTCCTTTCCAGACTTGTCTTCTTTTGATTTTTTTGCTTTGCCGTCGGATATGCGGCAAGCGTTTTCTTTTGTTCTTATAGCGAATCCGTCTTACTTTGCTGTTACATCTTTATAACAGCGATATTATAGCCGGATTACAGCTTCTTTACTTAAAACACACAGACTTATCCCCGTGAATAAGGTTTTCGTCTTATACGGGGGTCCGCTTTATATCAGATTTATATTACGGCAAGCGTGAATACAACTGTGCCGAACGTATATTCTACGGGTATTGTAAGCGTGAACTTCGATTTTATACCGCTTACAGCCGATGATGTGGCCGTTTCCGGCGGATTAAGTCCTATTTCCTTGCCTGTAGTTTCGGAAATATTGACGTTATAAAGACCGTTGCTGAGGTTTAAGAATTCGCTGATAGCGTCATTTGCATAGTCCATATCGGTTATTTCTTCCTCTGCAAAACGGCTTGCAAATACTGCGGCCGCCTTGTTGTCGGCTGTTATAGCCGAAACTGCGTTGAAATCTCCGCAAAGCTCCTGTATGATCGACGTATCGTTGCTGTCTGTAACGGCTGACTGTAAGGGGGTGAAATCATCGCCTACAAAACGGATAAGATTCTTGAACAGAACATTTACATATTCAGAGCAATAATCCTTGTATTCTCCCTCAATAGCGAAGAAAGAAGAAATAACGTTTTCCGTCTTTTCGTTGTTTTCGTTGCTGAAGTCCTTGTCGGTAAGTCCGTTTTCTTTTTTGTAGTCGTTGAGAACGGTCTCGAATTCCTCGTTTGTAAGACAGCCCATATCAACGAGCGCCTGTCCGAGTAAAAGGCATCCGGTCTTCTGGCTTGAAAGAAGTTCTTCGACCTGTGCTTCGGTAAGATAGCCCATATCAACGGCAATATCGCCTATTCTCTTGTCTACCGTTGCCTGCTTCTTATGTACGGCATCAACCTGCTTTGCCGTCATATAGCCTGCGTTGATGGCAAGCACGCCCAGCTTTACTCTTGTTGTGTCCTTCTTTTCGAGAGCAACACGGAGATTTGCGGGTGAAACGATTTTCCTGTTTAACAGATAGCTGCCGAAAAACTGTGTGAACATCGCTTAAGCCTCCTTCTTGAAATAGTTGTCGAGGAGCTTGTAAAGCTGTTCTTCGTCAACGGGTTTCTGTAAAAAGTCGTTAGCGCCGAGTTTGATAGCCTCGGAGAGGTTGCCTACGGTGCCGACCGATGTAGCCATAATAACAACGGCGTCGGGTGAATTTGTCTTGATCAGCTTGAGTGCCTCAACTCCCGAAAGCTCAGGCATTACGATGTCCATAAAAGTAACATCGGGTACGATGTCTGCAAACTTTTCAACCGCCTGCGCACCGTCGCTTGCCTCGAAAATCTGAGTGAAGCCGTATGCGGTAAGAAGTTTTTTCATCTTGTTTCTGACCATCATTGAGTCATCGCATACAAGAACCTTTGCTTTTGAAATATTTTTTTCCATATTTCTTTTCCTTCCTGACCTCTGAATTTATATCATAATAATATTTACCCGTTTTAAACGCCGAACACGAACAGATAGCTCAGTGCAAACCATTCCCGTACCCAGTAAACAGGAACAAGATACCACGGTGTAGCGGCGCTGACGCATTTAACGTCATAGCCAAGACTTTCGGCTTGGAGCCTTGCCCGCCATTGATGAAAGCCGTCGGTCACGATAGCTATTCTGAGCGGCTTCCCACTGTCTTCAAGTATCTGTTTTGAAAACAGCAAGTTTTCGTAGGTGCTTGAAGACTTGTCCTCTTTTGAGATACGGTTTTTCGATATGCCGTCATTCACGAGTGCCTCATACATAGCTTCTGCCTCGCTGATATGCTCGTTATCGCCCTTACCGCCCGAAACGATGCAGTCGGCTTTAGTATCCGCCGACAGATAGCTGCAGGCTGCGTCAAGGCGGCGCCTGAGCATAAGGCTCGGACCGTCACGTCTTACCTGACAGCCAAGCACTATTACCGTGCGTGAGCCGTCCTTTTCGGGTGCGTCGTTCATATTTGCGACCATAAAAGCCGAGAGCGTTATCGCATATACCGCAAGCACACCGTATATGATAAGCACGGCACGGAAGATATATCTCACAGCTTTTTTTGCGTTGCTGAACAGCTTCGGGGTGAATATGCCGAGAAGCACAGTTACACCGCCTATCACAAACCCGAAATAAGAGCCTGTGTTAAGCGTTCCGCTGAAAAGCGGTATTATGAACATTGCCAGTACCGCCGCACCTGCGATGATGAGCGTATATGACAGTATCCTTACCGGTTTTGATGAGCAGTCCGATATTCTGACCATATCGCTTCTTACTTTGAAAGGAGCTTCTTTACTCTCTGCATAGCTTCAACCGTGTTTTCGTGAGTGCCGAATGCAGTAAGTCTGAACCAGCCGTCGCCGTTCTTGCCGAAGCCTGCGCCGGGAGTGCCGACAACCTCAGCTTCGTTCAGGAGTTTGTCGAAGAATGTCCAGCTGTCCATTCCGTCGGGGCATTTGAACCAGATGTACGGGCTGTTCTTGCCGCCTGTATACTTGATTCCAAGCTCGTCGAACGTTTCGCTCATAACCTTTGCGTTCTGCATATAGTAAGCTATTGTAGCCCTTGTCTGCTTGTAGCCTTCTTCTGTGAATACAGCCTCTGCGGCACGCTGAACGGGATAGGAAACGCCGTTGAACTTGCTTCCCTGTCTTCTGCACCATAACTGCATAAAGCTGATTTCTTCGCCTGTGGGAGTTTCAAGCATAAGCTCCTCGGGGATAACGGTATAACCGCATCTTGTACCGGTAAAGCCTGCTGTCTTGGAAAGCGAGCATATCTCTATAGCGCACTTTCTTGCTCCTTCTATCTGGAAAATCGAGCGGGGAAGTGTTTCATCTGAGATAAACGCTTCATAAGCCGCATCGAAAATGATTACCGATTTATTCTTTATAGCATAGTCTACCCATACCTTGAGCTGTTCTTTTGTATAAACAGAACCTGTGGGGTTGTTGGGTGAGCAAAGATAGATAAGACCGGGTTTCATGGATTCATCGGGCATAGCGGCAAATCCGTTGTCTTCCGTAGAGTTTACATAGTGAACTGTTCTTCCGCCCATTACGTTTGAGTCAACATATACAGGATATGCGGGGTCTGTTACGACAACGTCCTCGTTTTCGCTGAAGATGTCGCCTATGTTGCCGCAGTCGCTCTTTGCACCGTCGCTTATCAGCACCTCTTCGGGAGAAACGGTTACGCCGAAGCTCTTGTAGTAGCCTGCAACCGCTTCACGAAGGAAGTCGTAGCCCTTACCGCTGTCCTCGTAACCTCTGAATGTTTCCTTTACGCCCATTTCGTCAGCGGCCTTCTTCATAGCTGCAACTACAACGGGAGCCAAAGGCTGTGTAACGTCGCCTATACCCATCTTTATAATTTTATTATCGGGGTGAGCGGCAATGTACTCTCTTACTCTCTTGCCTATTTCGATAAAAAGATAGCTTTTCTTGAGATTTAAAAAGCCCGGATTCATCTTTGCCATTTGCGTTAAGTTTCCTTTCTTTCTGTAATCGGCGTGTCTTTATATCGACACAGATATACACAATATCATTATATCCGCTGTAACCTCAAAAGTCAAGAAATAACGGCACTTAAAACTATCCAAATAATAAGAGCGTTTTACGGTAATTTTACTCAAAATTCAGAAAATGCGGGCAGAACTACACTTATTTAATATAATTTCTGCGATACATCTTGAAATTCTTGCGTAAATAGTGTATAATTTTGAATGTGTGGCGTTCCCGAAAAGTTAATATTACGTTAATCGGAACGTGGCACAATTACAGTCAGAATCGGCATATAGCCGTATAAATTCCCGGAAGGAAAAGAACAGATGTTGCATATAGGACTTGACGTAGGTTCAACTACCGTTAAAATTGCGGTGCTGGACGATGAAAATAATGCCGTATACAAGAATTATCAGAGGCATTATTCGGATATAAAAAAGACAATTGCAGAGGTTCTCGGCGGATGCCTTGAAACCATAGACGAGAAGAATGTGACCGTTGCGGTAACAGGCTCGGGCGGTATCTCGGTATCGCACTGGCTCGGAATACCCTTTGTACAGGAGGTTTCCGCAGGAACAACGGCAATACAGACATTCATTCCTCAGACAGACGTAGCCATAGAGCTTGGCGGCGAGGACGCAAAGATTACATATCTCACAGGCGGTATCGAACAGCGTATGAACGGCTCGTGCGCAGGCGGTACAGGTGCGTTCATCGACCAGATGGCTTCACTTCTGAATACCGATATAACAGGCATAAACGAGCTTGCAAAGGACTACACAACTATATACCCCATTGCGTCACGCTGTGGTGTTTTTGCAAAGTCGGATATACAGCCGCTGCTTAATGACGGCGCTAAAAAGAGTGATGTTGCCGCATCAATATTCCAGTCGGTCGTAAACCAGACGATAAGCGGACTTGCCTGCGGAAAGCCGATAAGAGGACACGTTGCGTTCCTCGGCGGTCCGCTTCACTATCTTTCGGAGCTCAGAAAGCGTTTCATCGAAACGTTACAGCTTGACGATGAACATATAGTTTTTCCGCCCGACGCAAATCTGTTTGTCGCTATGGGCGCATCTCTTGCGGAAAACCGTGAGGAACTTTCCGTGGACAAGCTGAGGGACGATCTTAAGGCGCTTGCTACTGTCGAGGTACACGAGGTAGAAAGACTTGCACCCCTGTTCAAAGACGAGCAGGAGCTTAAAGAATTCTGCGACAGACACGCAAAGGCAGTTATCCCCGTAAAAGAGCTGTCTGAAGCCGAAGGTCCCTGCTATCTTGGTATAGATGCAGGCTCTACCACAACAAAAGCTACTCTTATAAATAAAGACGGCGATATTCTCTATTCTCACTACGGAAACAATATGGGCGATCCGCTCAAATCCGTGATTGAGATAGTAAAAGACGTATATTCGAAAATGCCCGAAAAGGCATATATAGCAAAATCAACCGCTACAGGCTACGGCGAGCATCTTATAAAGGCGGCGCTTGGTGTTGATTTCGGCGAGATTGAAACAATGGCGCACTACAAGGCCGCAGAGAAGATTCTGCCCGGCGTTGAGTTTATCCTCGACATAGGCGGTCAGGATATGAAGTGTATGCGTGTAAAGGACGGAGAAATAGAGAGCATACTTCTAAACGAAGCCTGCTCATCCGGTTGCGGCTCGTTCATCCAGAACTTTGCAAATGCACTCGGTATGCAGCCCGAAGAATTTGCTCAGATAGGTCTTTCGGCAAAAAGCCCCGTTGACCTCGGTTCACGCTGTACAGTATTTATGAACAGCCGTGTAAAGCAGGCTCAGAAGGAGGGCGCAAGCGTTGCGGATATATCCGCAGGACTTTCCTATTCTGTAGTAAAGAACGCTCTGTTCAAGGTTATCAAGATCCGTGACCCGAAGCAGATGGGCAAAAAGATAATAGTACAGGGCGGTACGTTTCTTAATAACTCGGTGCTTCGTGCCTTTGAGCTTACCTGCGGACGTGAGGTAGTACGTCCGGATAAGGCAGGTCTTATGGGCGCATACGGAAGTGCGCTTGTCGCTCTGTCCCGTGACGACGGCAAGGGCAGTACGTTAGCTCCGCTTGAAAAGCTTGAAAACTTCACTATTCAGAAAACGACCGCACGTTGCGGCAGATGTTCAAATAACTGCCTGCTTACTATCAGTAAGTTTGCAGACGGAACAAGATACATAACGAACAACCGCTGTGAGCGTGGCGCAGGTCTCGGAAGCAAGAGCAAGGAGCTTTTGCCCAACCTGTTCGATTATAAATATAAGAGATTGTTCGACTATGAGCCGCTCGATCCCGAAACAGCACCGAGAGGTGTAGTCGGAATTCCCCGTGTGCTCGGACTTTACGAGAACTATCCGTTCTGGTTCACACTGTTCACAAAGCTTGGCTACAGCGTAAAGCTGTCGCCTAAATCGAGCCGTGAGATATACGACAGAGGTATCGAAACGATGCCCTCAGAGTCGGTATGTTATCCTGCAAAGCTGTCACACGGACATATAATGTCGCTTCTTGACGAGGGCGTGAAGTTTATATTCTACCCTGCGCTTCCCTATGAAATGGATAACGGCGGTGGAGGAGATAACCATTATAACTGCCCCGTTGTCGCAACATACAGCGAGGTTATAAAGAACTCCGTACCCGAGCTTCGTGCAGATGATATAACGTTTATGAACCCGTTTTTGCCTATATATGACGAGGACAGAATGATTGAACGTCTTATCGAGGAGTTTATGCCGCTCGGTATAGGCGGTGCGGAAATAGGCGTTGCGCTCAAAGCCGCCTATGAGGAGGACAGACGCTTCAAGGACGATATACGCTCAAAGGGCGAAGAAGTGCTTAAGATGCTCAAGGAAAAGGGCAAGAAGGGCATCGTTCTTGCAGGCAGACCTTATCACGTTGACCCCGAAATAAACCATGGTATACCCGAAATGATAAACGGCTACGGCTTTGCTGTGCTTACAGAAGACAGCGTTGCACATTTAGGTACGGTAGTACGTCCTATCCGTGTAGTAGACCAGTGGATGTACCACACAAGACTTTATGCGGCGGCTACGCTTGTAGGTCAGACTCCGGAGCTTGAGCTTGTACAGCTTAACTCATTCGGCTGCGGACTTGACGCTATCACAACAGACGAGGTACAGGAGATACTGCAGGGCTACGGCAGAATGTATACCGTACTGAAGATAGACGAGGTAAATAATCTCGGTGCGGCAAGAATAAGACTGCGCTCACTTATCTCGGTAATGGAGGAGCGTGAAAGAAACGGCATAAAGCCTGTACCGAAGTACAAGGGTTATATCCGTCAGCCTCTGTTCACGAAGGAAATGAAGAAGGACTATACGATTATAGCTCCTCAGATGTCGCCGTATCATTTTGAACTGCTTGAACAGGCATTCCGCTACTCAGGATATAATGTTGAGATACAGAAGAACTATTCAAAGGAAGTAGTGGACGAAGGATTAAAGTACGTCAACAACGATGCCTGCTACCCGGCTATTATCACTATAGGTCAGCTTCTCTATGCGCTCAATCACGGCAAGTATGACAAGGACAAGGTAGCGGTGCTTATCACCCAGACGGGCGGTGCCTGCCGTGCCACGAACTATGTCGGTATGCTCAAAAAGGCACTGAAGGACGCAGGACTTGACGATGTTCCGCTGATTTCGCTGAACGTTGTCGGAATGGAGAAGAATCCCGGCTTCACGCTGACGCTTCCGCTGATATACCGTGCTTTCATATCGGTAATTTACGGAGACCTGCTCAGCCGTTGCGTATACCGTGTACGTCCTTATGAGGCTGAAAAGGGCGCAACGAACAAGATGTACGAGAAGTGGAACGAAAAGCTGAAGGGCGAGATAAAGAGCCTGTCGCTCGCACGTTTCAACAAGAATGTAAAGGCTATCGTTGCCGACTTTGATTCTATTCCCACGCTTGATATTGAAAAGCCCCGTGTCGGAATTGTCGGCGAGATACTTGTAAAATACCACCCTGCCGCAAACAACAACGTTGTAGAGCTTGTCGAGGCTGAGGGCGCAGAGGCTGTAGTACCCGACCTTATGGGATTCATCTACTTTATCTGCGACCACGCAAATTCACGCCACGAGCTGCTTACCGTTTCCGGCGCAAGATATAAGCTGAGCAATATGGCAATAAAGCTGATTGAATTTATGCAGAAGTCATATAAGGGAGCGATAGAAGGCACTAAGTTCGGCTCGTTTATGAAGATAAGCGATATGAGAAAGCTTGTCAAGGGCGTTGTATCGACAGGTAACATAGCAGGCGAGGGCTGGTTCCTGTCTGCTGAGATGATAGAACTTATCCACAGCGGAGTAAACAATATAATCTGTATGCAGCCGTTTGCCTGCCTGCCCAACCACGTTACAGGCAAGGGCATAATCGGAGAACTGCGCAGACAGAACCCCGAATCCAACATCATAGCCGTTGACTATGATCCCGGCGCATCGGAGGTAAATCAGGTCAACCGTATCAAGCTGATGCTGACGCAGGCATTCAGGCAGATGCGTGAGAAGAAGCTCCCGACAGAAGAAAATATTGTCGCACCGGAAGCAAAGGTAAAAATCAACGATAAATATTCAGCACTCGATGTTTAAGTGCAGTTAATAACCTTGTGTTATTCTGTGAATGTAACATAAACCCGACAGAAGAAAGGCAAATATTATGGCAGAAATGAAATTCAGCACAAGCTCATCGGACACTAAGGAATTCAACGGGAAGAAAGCGGGAAAGATAGCTGTTATCGCTGTTATTGCGGTAGCACTGATTATCGTTTTGTTCAACTGCTTCTCAATAGTAAACGAAGGCTTTATCGGCGTAAAGTACACATTCGGAAAGATAACGCAGGACAATCTTGCACCCGGTCTTAACTTCTGCATACCATTTATAGAGGAGATAAGACAGGTCGATACAAGAGAGCAGATCTATTCGGTAACGGACGATGCTTATACAAGCGACACGCAGACGGTAGAGTCGTTACAGCTTAAGCTGAACTACAGATATGACAGCGCAAAACTCTCCGATATAATAAGAAATGTCGGAATTGACAATGTAGAGTCAAAACTGCTTGTTCAGAACGTAGCGAAAATATCAAAGAATGAAATAGGTAAAGTAAAGGCGGAGGAACTTGTACAGTCAAGAGCCGACGTTCAGCAGACTATTCAGCAGGAACTTACAAATACGCTTGCTCCCAGCGGAATAATCGTTGTTTCATTTGCAATAGAGAACCTTGCGTTTGATGAAGCGTTTGAAACATCCATACAGGCTAAGGTTATAGCCGCACAGGATGCTCTCAAGATGGAGAACAAGACAAAGGAAAAAGAGGAAGAGGCAAAGCAGGTCGTTATCGCCGCACAGGCAAAGGCTGACAGCACAAAGCTCGAAGCGGACGCACAGGCTTACGCTATCCAGGCTGTACAAAAACAGCTTGAAACAAGTCCCAACTACATTGATTATATGAAGATAAACAACTGGAACGGCCAGTTACCTCAGATAATCGGTGACGGTGTAAATCCTTTCGTAAATCTTGACAGCAGTGCAAACAGCACAGAAAGCAAGAGCGACAAGAGCGACAATACATCTAAGAGCAACTGACGGTCTTGAACGGCGGAATAAGGAATTTTGAATTTTTCATTTTTTAATATCAGGGGAGGGGAATACCCTCCCCGTTCTTGCCGTTTAAACGGCATAATATCAAGGGGTAATTATGGACTATTTAACACTGAAAAAACAGGTGCTGAACAAGTATTTCAGCCGTACAAACGATATGCAGAAAAAGGCGGTGTTCCGTATAAACGGAGCAGTGCTTATAGTGGCAGGTGCAGGAAGCGGTAAAACTACCGTGCTTTGTAACCGTATCGCAAATATGCTCCTTTTCGGCAATGCGTATAACAGCAATACCGTAAGAGAGCTGTCCGACGATGATGTCGCTTTTGCACAGAGTTTTCTTGCAGGCAAAATTGACAACTTTGATGCGGCTGAGCGTCTTTCGGAGATTTTCGGCGAGGACAGAGTAAAGCCGTGGAACATACTTGCGGTAACCTTTACGAATAAGGCGGCGGCAGAGCTTAAGGAACGTCTTGAAAATATGGGCGCAGATGTTGACGGTATATGGGCGGCAACGTTCCACAGTGCCTGTGTCAGAATACTGCGACAGGATATAGAAGAACTGGGTATGGGCTATAAGTCCAATTTTACGATATACGATACCGACGATCAGCTTAAGGTTATCAAGACGGTAATGAAAGAGCATAATATTTCCGACAAGGCGGTAACTCCGAAGGCAGTGCAGAATTTAATATCACGCTCAAAGGATAAGCTGATAACTCCCGATAAGTTTTCAACAAAAGGAAAGAACGGCAGTGACGATTATCAGCTTTCTACCGCAAAGACTATCTATACCGACTATCAGGCAAGGCTTGAGGCGGCGAATGCTCTCGACTTTGACGATATAATAATGCTGACTGTAAAGCTGTTTGCACATTGTCCCAATGTTCTTTCGCACTGGCAGAACAGATTCAAATACATAATGGTCGATGAGTATCAGGATACCAATGCGGCACAGTATAAGCTGGTGTCACTGCTTGCCGAGGGCAGCGGAAACCTGTGCGTTGTAGGTGATGAGGATCAGAGTATCTATCGTTTCAGGGGCGCTACCATTGAGAATATCCTCTCGTTTGAGGAACAGTTCGGCGCAGAGGTCATAAAGCTGGAGCAGAACTACCGTTCAACCGCAACCATACTTAAAGCGGCAAATGCGGTCATAGCGAACAACACTCAGCATAAGGACAAGAATCTGTGGTCAGACCTCGGTGACGGTGATAAGATAAGAATGGATCGCTTTTCTACCGAGCAGGAAGAGGCGATGTTTATAACAGAGCGTATCCTTGACGGAGTAAAACAGGGAAAGAAGTACGCCGACCACGTTATACTCTACCGTAACAACGCCCAGTCAAGAACGGTCGAAACCACGCTTGCAAAGAGCGGCATACCTTATAAGATAATCGGCGGTGTGCGTTTCTATGAGCGTAAGGAAATAAAGGATATTATCGCTTATCTTTGTGTGCTTAACAATAATTATGATGAAGTGCGCTTCGGAAGAATCGTAAACGAGCCTGTAAGAGGAATAGGTGCGGCAACGCTTGACGAACTGAACCGTGTCGTATCGGGCATGGGAATATCCTATGTACAGGCAATGTGCGAGAGCGACAGCCTGCCGTCGCTGTCAAGAAAGGCAAAGGTGCTTGTTCCGCTCGGTGAAACGTTCAGCGAGCTTTCACAGCATACCGATGATATTTCGGACGGAAGCCTTATTGACGATATTCTTGACCGCTTCGGCTACAGAGATGCAATGCAAAGACAGGGACTTGAGGGCGAGGTCCGCCTTGAAAATATAAACGAATTAAAATCCAATATGATAACCTTTGCAAAGGAAAACGAGGGTGCGGGATTATCGGAATTTTTAGAGCAGGTAGCGCTTGTTTCTGATATGGACAGCTTTGAAGCCGATGACGACAAGGCAGTGCTTATGACAATGCACTCAGCAAAGGGTCTTGAATTTGATACCGTGTTTGTTGTAGGCGCAGAGGAAAACATTTTCCCCGGCTACCGTTCACAGTTTGACCCGATGGAGATAGAGGAAGAAAGAAGACTTGCCTACGTTGCAATAACAAGAGCAAAGCGACATCTTTATTTCACCTGTGCAAAACAGCGTATGCTGTACGGTCAGACTATGAGGAACAAGGTTTCACGCTTTGTGGTGGAGATACCGTCACAGTATATGGCTTATGACGATCATTCGGCTGTAACAGCGTTGGCGGCGGCAAGAAGTGCAGAGCAAATGAAGCCCCGTACAAGCTATTTACAGCAACAGCAGAGATCGTACCACGCAGAACAGCGTGAAATGGAAAAACGTGTCGAGAATGTAAGCTATGCGCCGGGCGAGCGTGTGCATCACGGTGTATTCGGTGACGGAACCGTGCTTTCGGCAAAGGCAATGGGCGGAGATTGGCTGCTTGAAATAGCATTCGACGATAAAGGCACCAAGAAGGTTGCCGCAAAGTTTGCCAAGATGACTAAGATATGACGAAGATATAAGGAGCGTATATGGAGATAAAGGCTGTAATATTTGATATGGACGGGCTTATGCTCGATACCGAAAAACTGCTCGTTAAATACTGGTGCGAGGCGGCAAACAAGCTCGGCTTTCCTATGGAACGCAGACACGCACTTGCACTGAGATCATTTTCAAGAAAGTTTGCTATACCGCAGCTCAAGGAGTGGTTTGGAGAAGATTGCGACTATATGGCTATACACGATCTGCGTGTAAAGCTGATGAAGGAATACACGGACGTACACGGCATAGAGAAAAAGCAGGGGCTTGATACACTGCTTGACTATCTTACGTCACACGGCTACAGAACGGCGGTCGCTACCGCTACAAATATCGAACGTGCGGAGGAGTATCTTAAAAAGATATGCGTTTATGATAAGTTCGAAACGATAATCTGTGGTAATATGCTCGAAAACGGTAAGCCCTGTCCCGACATCTATCTTTATGCCTGCGAAAAACTGGGGCTTGAGCCGTCGCAGTGCATGGCGCTTGAGGACAGCCCCAACGGCGTAAAATCCGCAAGCAGTGCAGGTTGTGTCACTGTAATGGTACCCGACCTTACTCAGCCTGAGGAGGAACAGCTTAAAGCTGTGTATGCGGTCGCACCGTCACTCGATAAGGTGATAGATGTACTTGAAAATATGAAGTAAATAAAGGCTGTCGGAAAATTGATTTATTATTAAAGCCACACATTGAAATATATCACCAACACCGCCGGAAACATTTTCCGCACCGACAAGGCATTAATATTTTGTGAGTATATCAGTGCAACTGCACTGACATTGACCTTTCAAAAAAACGCCACTAACCTGAGATATATGTACTAACCTGCGGACGTGTAGCGTTAAGCGTCCCTGCATTAACAGGTCATACAATGTTCAGGTGGTTATTCGAGTTTATCCAACACCCCAGCGGGGTACGGGTGTGGGTAAGGAAAGAGGGAGCACGAGGGAGAAAACCTAAGGGATAGGGTTAGGGGCTGCAAGTCCCTCACCCTAGTCCCTTTGGTTCTTTCCCTCGTTAATATTGACAAGTGCATTCATTCGAATAGCGAACCCGAGAAGTGCTGCCCGACAAAAAGAACTATCGGTAGCTTGCTATCATTGTCAGAACTGAACGATATAATAGAAGTATATCAAATACAAGACTTTTTTATAAATTGAGGCTGTCGGCACGCATAAGCCGACAGCCTTTTATATTTACACACCGCCGTGTGTACCCTCTTTCCCGTAAGTCTTTTTCTTGTTCTTGGTATACGGCATCCCGTTACTGTCAGGTACGGCATAGGGATAAACATTACGGTATTCGTCAGCGACCGTTTTGCTTGTCGGGTCGGAAGGAATAAGCCCGGTGCAGTCCGATGAGGAACAGCATCCGCAGAAATTATCGAGAATTATTTCTTCCGTTTCACTGCGTTCCTCAGGCGTTTCGGGGACAGGCTTTTTCATAAGCCTGTTTTGCTTTTTTAAATCGTTATTATCCATAGTTGTTCCTTTCATAATGTAAAATCGGTTGCCGTTTTAAAACGGCACAGCGTTGCGTGAGTTGCGTGAGTTGCGTGAATAGTATGCGTAAAAATCCGCATCATTATTACGACATACGTTATCACAAATTCTAAAAAATGTAAATGCACAAATTCGTACACAGAAATTAATAATAATTTGTGCAAATTTTATTAAAAAATCTCTTGACAAAGTGCTGAAAGTGTGTTATATTGTGTTTAGCACTCAGAGAGGTAGAGTGCTAGCAGATAAAAATTATGAGTGCTAACCAGCCGGAAACAGCGGAGTACCGCTGAAAGAAGGGAAAAGGAATATGGAAAACCGTACACTCAGAATCCTTGAAGCGATAGTTGACGAATATATACGCACCGGCGAGGCGGTCGGCTCAAAGCTGATAGCCGAAAAGCTGGATAATGCAGTTTCCAGTGCAACTATAAGAAATGAGATGGCGGCTCTTGAACAGCAGGGCTATCTTGAGCATACGCACACAAGCTCGGGACGACTTCCGACATATCAGGGACTGAGGCTTTATATAGAAAAGGTAATGTCACCCGCACAGTTACCCGATGAAGAAAAAGAGGAGATAGACCGTATATTTGATAATATCGGCGGAGCGACCGATGACGAGATAATCGACAATGCGTCAAGGGCTCTTGCGGATATTACGAAATGTGCGATAGTTTCTACCAACACCGTAAACAAGTTTTCGGTAATAACAAAGGTAGACGTTATCCCCACAGGCAAAAGAATGTATGTTCTTCTTCTGATAACCTCCGAGGGCAATATCAGAAATAGGGTATGCAGGCTTAGCTTTGATCTTACAAACGAGCAGATGGATTTCTTCACGCAGTTTGTAAACGAGAACCTCAAAGGCGTAAACCTTGATGAGTTGTCTGATGAATATATAGATAAACTGACGCAGGCAATGGGCGGATATATGATGACGTTATCGCCGCTTCTCAAAGCGGTAGTCGATATATCGGCTGAAATGCAGCAGCAGGTAGAGTTCAGCGGAGAAAAGAATCTGCTGACCTGTTCTGATTTCTCGAACACTCAGATAGCAACGATACTTGACGGTAAGAACGAGCTTTGCAGCTGGCTTGACGATACGTTCTCAGGCATACAGATAAAGTTCGGAGCCGAAAGTGATACATTCGCCGTTACCAATTCCAGTCTGATAGCGGCAAGTTTTAATAAGGACGGACGAAAGGCAGGTTCTTTCGGAGTTATAGGTCCTGTAAGACTGGATTACAAGAAGCTGATACCGTATATTGAATATTTCTCGTCAAAGGTCACCGATGCACTGTCGGCAGGCAATGACGAAGAAGAAAAGAACGAAGAAAAGGAGGCGGATTCAGTTTGAGTAAGAAGGAAAAGGAAACCAAGGAAGAAACTCAGCAGACCGCAGATACAGCCACCGAAAAGGTAGCTGAAACAACCGGAGAGGTGACAGAAGAAAAGGCTGAAACAAAAGCCGAAGAAATCAAGGTAGATCCCAAGGATCTCGAAATTGCCGACCTTAAGGATAAGCTGCTCAGGACTATGGCGGAATTCGACAATTACAGAAAGCGTACCGCCAAGGAAAGAATGGAGCTTTCCCCCGAAATAACGGCAAGAAACCTAACGGAGTTTTTACCCGTTATGGACAATCTCGACAGAGCGCTTGCGGCGGAGTGCAAAGACCCCGACTACAAGAAGGGCGTTGAGATGATACACGAGAGCTTTGTTACGGCTCTTCAGAACTTAGGCGTTGAGGTGATTGAATCGGACGGCGCACAGTTCAATCCTTCGTATCATCAGGCTGTACAGCAGGTTGAGGATGACAGCAAGGAAGAAGGCACTATAGCCGCCACATTCCAGAAAGGCTATAAAATAGGAGAAAAGGTTCTCCGTTTTGCGATGGTAGCAGTCGTAAAGTAAAAAGCAATCAAATGGGCTTAAGCCCGAAGAATAAACGGTTCTGTAAGAACCTTACGGTAAGGAGATAATTATCATGGGAAAAATAATAGGTATTGACTTAGGTACAACAAATTCATGTGTAGCAGTTATCGAAGGCGGCGAGCCTACTGTTATCACAAACAGCGAGGGCGCAAGAACAACTCCTTCAGTTGTCGCTTTCACTAAGGACGGCGAGCGTCTTGTAGGTCAGCTCGCAAAGAACCAGGCAGTTACAAACCCCGACAGAACGGTCATTTCGATCAAGCGTCACATGGGCAGTGACTACAAGGTAGACATTGACGGCAAGAAGTACACACCTCAGGAGATTTCAGCTATGATTCTTCAGAAGCTGAAGACAGAGGCTGAGGGCTACCTCGGTGAAAAGGTAACAGACGCAGTTATCACAGTTCCCGCATACTTCACAGACTCACAGCGTCAGGCAACAAAGGACGCAGGTCAGATAGCAGGCCTTAACGTTCAGCGTATCATCAACGAGCCTACAGCCGCAGCTTTAGCTTACGGCATTGATAAGGAAAACGAGCAGAAGATAGTCGTATACGACCTCGGCGGCGGTACATTCGATGTATCCGTTATCGAAATAGGCGACGGCGTACAGGAGGTTCTTGCCACAGCAGGTAACAACCACTTAGGCGGCGATGACTTCGACCAGCGTCTTATCGACTACTTTGTAGCAGAATTCAAGAAGAGCGACGGTATCGACCTTAAGAACGATAAGTTCGCTATGCAGAGATTAAAGGACGAAGCAGAAAAGGCAAAGATTGCACTTTCAAACGCTCCTTCGGTAAACGTAAATATTCCTTATATCACAGCAGACGCTACAGGCCCCAAGCACCTGAACGTTCAGCTTACAAGAGCAAAGTTCAACGAGCTGACAGCCGACCTTGTTGAAGCAACAATGGGCCCCTTCAAGCAGGCAATCAGCGATTCCGGTCTTTCAATGAACGAGATCGACAAGGTACTGTTAGTCGGCGGTTCTACAAGAATCCCCGCTGTACAGGAAGCCGTAAAGAAATACACAGGCAAGGACCCCTTCAAGGGAATCAACCCCGATGAGTGCGTTGCTATGGGTGCGGCTCTGCAGGGCGGCGTTCTCAACAAGGAAGTAACAGGTCTGTTACTGCTTGATGTAACTCCTCTGTCACTCGGTATCGAAACAGCAGGCGGTGTCTGCACAAGAATGATCGAGAGAAACAAGACCATTCCTACAAAGCACAGCCAGATATTCTCGACTTATTCGGATAATCAGCCCTCAGTTGATATAAACATCTTACAGGGTGAACGTGAATTTGCCAAGGATAACAAGTCTATCGGTACATTCAGACTTGACGGTATCGCTCCCGCTCCCCGTGGTATCCCCCAGATCGAAGTAACCTTCGATATAGATGCCAACGGTATCGTAAACGTATCCGCTAAGGATCTCGGCACAGGTAAGGAACAGCACATCAGCATCACTGCTTCAACAAATATGAGCAAGGACGATATTGATAAGGCTGTTAAGGAAGCTGAAGCATTCGCCGCTGAGGATAAGAAGAAGAAGGAAGAGGTTGAGGCTCGTAACGCCGCAGATCAGATGGTTTACCAGACTGAAAAGTCAATGAACGAATTCGGCGACAAGGTTACACAGGCTGATAAGGATTCCGTAAATCCCAAGCTCGACGCTCTTAAGGAAGCTCTCAAGGGTACAGACGTTGAGGCTATCAAGAAGGCTCAGGAAGAGCTTCAGACAGCGTTCTACGCAGTAGCCGAGAGAATCTACAAGGAACAGGGCGCTGCAGCACAGCAGGCTGAGGCTGCTCAGACAGATGTTCAGGGCGAAGGCACAAATGCCGCAGGCGGTTCGGATGATAATGTGGTTGACGCTGATTACACAGATGCCAACTAATCAATAACATTGCGTATGAGCCGGGAACTCTCGGCTCATATTGCTGATTTTGCAATACTTTATAATACGGCAGATAATTCTGTCGGGAAGGTTAGACCATTATGGCAGAAAAAAGAGATTATTACGAAGTGCTCGGTTTGCAGAAGGGTGCGACCGACGATGAAATAAAAAAAGCCTACCGTAAGCTCGCCAAGCAGTATCACCCCGACCTTAACCCCGATAATCCTGAGGCTGAAGCCAAGTTCAAGGAGATAAACGAGGCAAACGACGTTCTCTCCGACCCGCAGAAACGTGCAAAGTATGACCAGTTCGGCCACGCAGGTGTAGATCCGTCATACGGCGGCGGTGCAGGCGGATTCGGCGGCGGATTCGGCGGATTTTCCGGCGGATTCTCGTCAGCGGACGGCATAGACCTCGGCGATATTTTCGACTCTATATTCGGCGGTGGCGGCGGACAGCGCTCCAACCCCAATGCCCCAAGACAAGGCTCGGATATAGCCATAAGCCTTGACATCAGCTTTATGGAGGCATGCAAGGGTCTGTCGCACGAGGTTGAGATAAACCGTGCCGAAACCTGTGACAGCTGTCACGGCTCCGGCGCAAAGGCAGGCACAACTCCCAAGACCTGCCCCGATTGTCACGGAAGCGGTCAGGTAAGAGTACAGCAGAGAAGTATGTTCGGTATGATGTCCTCCACACGTCCGTGCTCACGTTGCGGCGGTAAGGGCAAGATAATAGAAACTCCATGTCCCACCTGTAACGGTCAGGGCAGAGTACAGCGCCGCAAGAAAGTCGTTATCAATGTACCCGCAGGTATAGATAACGGTCAGACGCTCTGCGTAAGAGGCGAGGGCAACTGCGGTACAAACGGCGGCCCCAAGGGCGACCTTAATGTACGCATTACGGTACGCAAAGACCCGATATTCGAACGTAAGGGCTTCGATGTATGGTGCGAGATACCGATAACATATTCACAGGCGGTTCTCGGTGACGAGCTTACAGTGCCTACAATAGACGGCAACGTTAAGTACAGCATACCCGAGGGTACACAGCCGGGTACTGTTTTCAGACTGAGAGGCAAGGGCATAAAGAAGCTCCAGCGTGAAGGCAGGGGCGACCAGATGGTAAGGGTAGTTATCGAAGTACCCAAGAAGCTGAACAAGAAGCAGAAGGACGCATTGCTAAGCTTTGAAAAGGAGCTTACTCCGTCAAACTATGAAAAGCGTACCAGCTTCTTTGATAAGATAAAGAAGTTCGGCGACGATCTTAAAAAGAATTTCCAGTAATTAATATAAGCTGTCATGCGGTAAGACGTATGACAGCTTTTCTTTTGCTTGTTGACATCAAGGAACAATAGTGATATAATCACGTTAGTTGATACTAACTTAATTGTGAGGATATATCTATGAACAAGAAAAAGAAAATGATAATCTGCTTTGTGCTTGGAATGGTAGGCTGTCTGTGCTTCGGCGGCGGTGACTGGCTGATGGTGTACGGCAATACGGCGCATACAGGTGAACTTTACTGGCTTACACAGGGTATAATCGGAATATCTCCGGCAAGAAACGCAATTGCTATGGCACTTGCTTTTCCGGGTATAATCTGTTACGGAACAGGACTTTTCGCAATGGCAGGATTTATAAAGGATAGCAGGGATAGAAAGATATACCGGGTGCTGAACATATTCGGACTTACACCGTGGTTGTGCCTGCATATTTTTTACATATTATTACTTGCAATCTATGCCTATATGGGAAGCAACGGCTATCAGGGGGCAGATGAGATATGCTACGCTGTGTACTCCTCGCTGTCGTGGATAGTACCGCTTTCCGAAGCGTTTATGTTGCCGCCGTTTATCTATTATATGTATCTGCAGCTCAGGGGAAAGACATATTTTTCAAGGCTCGGCGGATTTTTCGGTGCAAATGTATTGGTGAATTACGGTGTGCTGTACGTTGTTTCGCTTATTATGCCCGATATCCCAGCAAGGCTCGGTTTCAAAAACGGATTAATGAGCGAAAGTATGATAATACTTTTTGCAGTGCTTGTTATCTGCACGGTTAAAAATATACACGGTGTAGCGGATGAGGAAAAATTCACACTGATTCCGTAAATTAAAATTTTGCTTGCTTGTCATTTTCTTCCGGACACGGACATATAATTCTTCAGATGAAAAAGCGAGGAGGATTTATTATGTTCGTTATGACTATGACCAAGCGTAAGCTGATCCGTGCGGTCATGTTTGTGTTAGTGCTGATTACCGGCATCGCTATAGGAGTATTCGCCATACTCTCGTCTATAGACACCGGTGCGGAAAACGTAAAGCTGCCGATATATAATGTAAAACGCACCGACAACAAAATCAGCATTACGTTTGACTGTGCGTGGGGAAACAGCAACACCGACAAGCTGATCTCGATACTTGCCGAAGCCGATGCGAAGGCTACATTCTTTGTTACGGGCGAATTTGCCGATAAGTATGCAGACGATATAAAGAAGCTCAGCGATGCAGGCCATGAGATAGCAAACCACAGCGACAAGCATCCGCATATCAAGGGTATGAACGTAAACGACCTCATAGCCGATACGAAGGAATGCTCACGCAAGATAAAGATGATAACGGGCAATGCTCCCACGCTTTATCGTGCGCCCTACGGAGAATATGACGACAAGGCGGTAACTACGCTTTTCGGAATGGGAATGAGCGTCATTCAGTGGAACAAGGACAGCATAGACTGGGATAAGCCGACCCCCGAAACAATAATCGAGCGTATAACAAAGAATATTTCGGGTGGCTCGATACTGCTTTTCCATAACGACCTTGAAAACACGACTCAGGCACTGCCGACCGTGCTTAAAAGTCTTAAGGAACAGGGCTTTGAGCTTTGCACCGTGAGCGAGCTTTTGCTTGAGGGAGATTATACTATCGACTCAAACGGAACCATGATGCCGAAAAGCAAGACAACGGTAAATCAGATAATTTACACCGATAATCATGATGCGAATCTGGCATTTGAAACGCTTGCCGAAAAGCTGAGCATAAGCGATATAAACGCATTGCAGAGCAAGGACGTTTCGATTGAAACCGCTCGTAAATTAGCGTCATATCTTACGCAAGAGCAGATAGCGGCACTGAAGGCACTGCCCGAAGAAAGCCTTTACAACGGCTTTATAAAGCTGAAAGAGGCAGTATATGCCCGTGAAAACGCCGTTCCGGGAAGCTCGACCGAGCCGATAATCAAAGACTGAAAAATAATATTTCACCGCACGGCAAAAACGCTGTGCGGTATTATTTTTGCGTCACAGTTGACCGACAGTTAAAAATCGTGTAATATAATATAAGAAAATTATATCGGAGGAATTTTAATATGAAAGCCTTACTGATAGTGAATCCCGTTTCGGGAAAAAGAAGAATAACAGGTGAGCTTGTAGAGATAATCAGCCGTCTTGAAAAGGGCGGATATGTAACTACCGTACACGTTACCGAAAGACGAGGTGACGCTACCGAAACCACAAGGATACACGGCGGCGAATATGATGTGATTGTCTGCTGCGGCGGCGACGGAACGCTCAGCGAAACGGCAAACGGTATGATAAAGGGCGGTCACAAGACAAAAATCGGGTACATTCCGTCCGGCACAACAAATGATTTTGCATACGGCATAGGACTTTCGTCAGATATTATGACAGCGGCTGACGATATTGTAAGCGGAGCGCCCAAAGCGTTTGATGCAGGAAGATTCAACGAGCGTGAATTTATGTATATAGCCTCTTTCGGCGCATTTACTCAAAGCTCTTACGGCACACCGCAGAATCTCAAAAACGCATTCGGTCATTTTGCGTACATCTTAAGCGGAATAAAGGAGCTTGCCGAGATAAAGCCGTATCATATGAGCGTATATGATTCGGACGGAATACTGCACGAGGGCGATTATATATTCGGTGCGGCTTGCAATGCAACATCTGTCGGCGGAATAATCAAGCTTGACGAGAATCTTGTAGATCTGAGTGACGGAGTTTTTGAAGTGATGCTTGTTCGTTGCCCGAAAACACCTGTCCAGATAAGCCTTATGGCAAAGGCTCTTCTCAGCGGAAATTACGATAATGAATTTCTTGATTTCTTCCACACGAAACAGCTTGACATCCACAGCGATGAGGCTCTGCCGTGGTCGCTTGACGGAGAAGAGGCAGACGGAGGAAAAGATACTCATATCGAGGTATTGCACGAGTCGGTGAATATTATTCTTCCTGAGAAAAGAGGACAGGCAACGGTATGATAGAGTATATCCACGAGCCTACAGACTTACAGTGCGGTCAGGCTGTGCTTGCTATGGTACTCGGAAAGACGGTTGACGAGATAGTGATATTTCTTCAAAATGACCGTGAAACCACCCTTGCCGAGATGAAAAGAACGTTCAGAGAGCACGGCGTTCATATATCCGATGAACGTATAGCTGTACAGAAAAAGGAACAGCTGCCTCCCCTTTGCCTGCTCAGCCTTGAAACACCACGTTGCTGGCACTGGTCGTTGTACGCAGACGGCACATTCTACGACCCCGAACACGGGGTTATGAGTGATTTTCCCCGTGCAAACAGAAAATATTATTGGAAACTGGAAAAGCAGTCCGTTTTATAGGACACAACCTCTGTTATAATATAAACATAACGAGGGAGCGAAAAGCTCCGGACAATAATCACATTCTTTCGTTTTGCGGTCATCGGCTACGGTGACTGCAAATCAAAAACTATCATCAGTCCGTTTTATCGGACAGCAAAGATGTTAAAATATAATCATAACGAAGGAGCGACAAGCTCCGAAATGTAGTACATAAATCCTTCCTTTTCTGCAACGGCAGTGACGCTGTTACCGCCGTTGCCTCGACAATGAACATTCCTTGCGGAATGTTGAAATAAACCGATATTTTACCTCCTTCTCCCTTCTGTGTTTGGCTGCCGTGGCTTTCCCGGCCATTGCAGAATTGCCCGGAATATCGGTATCGGTTATTCCGGGCAGATCTGCAATACGAAAATTACTTATCAAGTCCGTTTTATCGGACAGCGAAGATGTTAAAATATAATCATAACGAAGGAGCAGACGCTCCGATATACATTGTATAACATCCTTTCCAAACGGCGGTCTGCAAAATACAGACTGCCAACCGAAATTTACAGTCCGCTGCGGCGGATATGAACGTTAAAGGCTGATGGCCTGACCACCCATCGTGAAAGGTCTTTATCTGTTCACTGTTTACATAGTTCTGTGCTGTTTTTCCTCATTTTTCGGCGCAGATGTATTCTCCTTTTTAACTTCCCGTATCATATTTTACCGATACGGGAAACGGAAGATACGCTGTCTGTTAAATCATTCGGGCAAGCGTTTTCGATAAACCTCTTTCAGTATTTTGGTTACCATCCATTTTATGTATTTGGCAAACAGGCTTACCCTTATCGGTAAGCCTGCTTGCTCAGTCTGTTGATAAACCGATTATTAAAACAGTATGATGAAATATATCGCCAACACCGCTTAAAACCGTTTTCATACCGACAAGGTATTAATATTTTCGTGAGTGTATCAGTGCAACTGCTCTAACATTGACTCTTCAAAAAAACGCCACTAACCTGAGATATATGTACTAACCTGCGGACGTGTAGCGTTAAGCGTCCCTGCACTTACAAGATATACAATGTTCAGGTAGTTTTACGAGTTCCGCCAACACCCCAGCGGGGTAAGGGTATGGGTAAGGAAAGAGGGAGCCAAGAGGGAGAAAACCTAAGGGACAGGGATAGGGGCGGCAGTCCCTCTCCCTGATCCCTTTGGTTGTCTCCCTATTTCATATTGACAAGTGTACCCACTCGAATAGCGAACCCGAGAAGTGCTGTCCGACAAAAAGAACTATCAGCAGCTTATTATCATAGTCAGAGCTGAATGATATAGCAGAAGCACATTAAACAAAATACTTTTTCTACAAATTGCGGCAAACAGGCTTAAGCCTGTCCTTTTTATAGTACACCTGCTATGATATACTCAAGACAATACAAAAAGAAAGCGACACTTTCTTTTGTATTTTCCTTATTTCCTTATTTCCCGGTGACAGCCTGCTGTTTTACAGTGGGCTGTCATTGTTTTCCGAAATATATAAGATGAGCGTTTTGTGATATAACGGCAAAAGTCTTGATTATTACGACAAATTGTGCTATACTAAATTCGATTATAAACTACTTCCGCTCAAAAGCGGTTTCAAGGATGTGTCATATTGAATAAGGATAAAGAAAAATACAAACGTACCGCTCTTATAGTAGATGCTCTGGTACTTCTTACATGGGAAACCTCCACCTTCGGCATTATATGGCTGAATTACTATAACAGCGAGATGGCTTTCAGCTTCTTCAGAAAAGGAAACTGGCTGTTATTCGGATTGTACTTTGCAATTCTTTATGTTTTCTCAAGAATATACAAGGGACTTAAGATCGGCTCTCATAAGACCACCGATATTATAGTGTCGCAGATTCTTGCTACACTTTGCACAAACTTCATAACCTATATCCAGATATGCCTTATATCACGATCTATGCTTGACCCCCGACCGCTTCTTGTCGGCACGCTGTATCAGGCGGTGGTCATAGCTTTGTGGGCGTTTATAAGCGGAAAGATATTCCGTGCCTTATACCCTGCAAAGAATGTGATAATGATATACGGACTTGAACAGCCCGCAAGAATGCTTGTCGAAAAAATGAGCAAGCGTTATGACAAATACAACATTACCCGGATGATGAACGTTTCCGAGGGACTTGAAGCTATCACTGCAGAGATACCGAATTATGACGGCGTGGTTATCTGCGACACCCCTAACGAAATAAGGAACGATATATTGAAGTTCTGCTTCAAGACATCAATAAGAACCTATCTTGTGCCGAAAATAAGCGATATTATCGTAAGAGGCGGAGATAATATGGAGCTGTTCGACACTCCGCTTATCATTTCCAAAAATTACGGACTTGGTATTGAACAGCGTTTCTTCAAGCGTTGCTTTGACATTCTCCTGTCCTCGATAGGCATTATTATCGCTTCCCCCTTTATGCTGATAACGGCTGCAGCGATAAAGCTGTGCGATCACGGACCCGTGCTTTATAAGCAGGTGCGTCTTACAAAGGATTCCAAGGAATTCAAACTCCTTAAATTCAGAAGCATGGTTGTAAACGCCGAGAGCGACGGTGTGGCACGACTTGCAAGCGACGGCGATAAGCGAGTGACCCCTGTCGGAAAGTTCATAAGAAAAGTAAGACTCGATGAGCTTCCGCAGTTGTTCAATATCTTCAAGGGCGATATGTCGGTCGTAGGACCCCGTCCTGAGCGACCCGAGATCAGCCGTGAGTATGAAAAGGAAATGCCCGAGTTCGCATTCCGCCTTAAAGTCAAGGCAGGACTTACCGGTAACGCACAGGTTGTCGGCAAGTATAACACTACCCCTTACGATAAGCTGAAGCTCGATCTTATGTATATTGAAAAATATACGCTTGCCAAGGATATTCTGCTTATACTTAAAACCGTCAAGATTATCTTTATGCCCGAAGAAAGCACAGAGGGCATAAAGGAAGGATATATAACTCCCCTCCAAAAAGGCGAGGATACGCAAAGCAAGGAAGGAAATGACAACAATGGAAACGTTCAGTAATCTTATCGACCTCGATTCATATTCACCCGATGAGTGGAATATGATAGTTGAACTGGCACAGCAGATTCAGAAGAACCCTGCACTTTACCGTTCAAGATGCAGCGGAAAGATAATGGGTACTCTGTTCTACGAGCCATCAACAAGAACGCAGATGAGTTTTCAGACTGCAATGCTGAGGCTCGGCGGTACGATAATAGGATTTGATAATCCGTCAACATCCTCTGTTTCCAAAGGCGAAAATATCAAGGATACAACGAAAATAGTCAGCAGCTATGCCGATATTCTCGTAATGAGAAATCCATACGAGGGCAGTGCAAAAGCGGCGGCACTCACAGCCGATTGCCCTGTTATAAATGCAGGCGACGGCGGACATCTGCACCCTACGCAGACGCTTACCGATATGCTGACGCTGAAAAACGAAAAGGGCAGGCTTGACCACTTGAAGATAGGTCTATGCGGCGATCTGCGTTACGGAAGAACGGTACACTCACAGCTTAAGGCACTGTCACGCTATGAGGGCAACGAGTTCATACTTATATCAACACCCGAGCTTGCTCTGCCGTCATATATCAAGGACGTGCTTAACGCAAGAGGCTGTACTTATAAGGAGATATATTCTCTTGACGAGGCGATAACAGGCGAATCGCTCGATATGCTCTATATGACAAGAATACAGAAGGAGCGTTTTTCAAGCGAAGAGGAATATAACAGGCAGAAGGACGTATTCCGCCTTGACACCGAAAAAATGAAGAAAGCGCCAAAGGATATGATAGTAATGCATCCGCTCCCCAGAGTAGACGAGATAGCGATGGACGTGGACGACGATCCGAGAGCAATGTACTTTACTCAGGCAAAGAACGGAATGTTCGTGCGTATGGCGCTTATCATATCCGTGCTTGAGGGCAGGCTCGGCGCACCTAAGCTGCTGACAGGCACGATAAAGAACGATGTTGAATGCACAAACCCCAAGTGCATTACAAAGACCGAGCATTATCTCCCCCACAGCTTCAAGGTACAGGGCGATATATGTGAATGTGAATATTGTGACGAGCGTATTCTGCTCGACTAAGCAAGAGGAAATATATGATGGATTTTTCAAGCGTAAAGAGAATTGTTATAAAGGTAGGCACAAGCACGCTTGCACATAACACAGGCAATCTTAATATAAGACGTGTTTCAAAGCTGATAGAGGTAATGTCGGATCTGAAAAATTCCGGCAAGGACGTGATATTTGTTACATCGGGCGCACAGGGCGTAGGTGCGGCAAAGGCAGGACTTCACTCAAAGCCTAAGGAGATGCCGAAAAAGCAGGCTTGCGCCGCTATAGGTCAGTGCGAGCTTATGCACATTTACGACCGTGAGTTTGCAAACTACAATCACACGGTCGCACAGGTGCTCCTTACCCGTGACGTTATCAGCAACAAGACAAGAAAAGATAACGTTATAAACACGTTCAATACGCTTCTTGATATGGGCATAGTGCCTATAATCAACGCAAACGATACGGTTTCGATACAGGAGCTTGACTTTGACGAGAACGATACGTTATCCGCAATAGTAGCGGCGCTGTGCAGTGCCGACCTGCTGATAATCCTTACCGATGTTGACGGCTTATACGACAAGAACCCTAAGCTTCCCGGCGCAAAGCTGATTCCTGAGGTAAAGCAGATAACAAGCGAGATGATAAGCTCGGCAAAGGACAAGGGCAGTGAGTTTGCAAGCGGCGGTATGATAACAAAGCTTGAGGCGGCTACTATCGCAAAGGAGCACGGCATACCGACTGTAATAATAAACGGTCAGCGTCCCGAGATACTTTACGATCTGTTTGAAAATAAGGCTGTCTGCACAGTATTCACCGCAGACGAGGACTGAAAGGAAAAATATGAGCTACATAGACGAACTCGGAAAAAAGGCAAAATCGGCGGCTAAAAACTCAGCTATGCTGTCGCAGTCGCTTAAAAACGATATACTCGCCACTATCGCCGTAATGCTTGAAAACGGAAGAGATGAAATAAAAAAGGCAAACGAGCTTGATATAACTGCGGCGCACGAAAATAACATGGCGGCTTCTATGGTGGATCGTCTTACCCTTACCGATGCCAGAATAGACGGTATGGCTGAGGGTGTAAGACAGGTTGCGGCATTGCCCGACCCCGTAGGAAAAATTCTCGGCGGAAACACCTTGCCCAACGGCCTTACCGTAATAAAAAAATCCGTACCGCTCGGCGTTATCGGCATTATTTTCGAGTCACGCCCCAATGTTACGGTAGACGCAGGATGCCTTTGCCTTAAAGCCGGCAATACTGTAATTCTGCGTGGCGGCAGTGATGCGATAAATTCAAACAAGTGCCTTGTCGGTATTATGAGAGCAGCGGCTGAAAAGCATGGCGTCAATCCCGACATCGTACAGCTTGTAGAGGACACCTCAAGAGATACCGCAACCGAGCTTATGAAAGCAAACGAATATGTTGACGTGCTTATCCCAAGAGGCGGCGGCGGACTTATAAACGCCGTAATAAAGAATGCTACCGTACCCGTAATACAGACCGGAGAGGGCAACTGTCACGTTTATGTTGACCGCTTCGCCGATATTGATATGGCAGTGGATATAGTAGATAACGCAAAGACACAGCGTCCGTCTGTATGCAACGCCATCGAAAACGTACTTGTGCATAAGAATATAGCGGAGGGCTTTTTGAAGAAGCTCGCTGAAAGGTGGAACGGAAAGGTGACCTTTGTCGGTGATGAGGCAAGCAGTGCATACATCACGCTTGAAAAGATAGCCGATGATGAAGATTATCGCAGAGAGTTCCTCGATCTTAAGATTGCCGTAAAGATAGTAGATGATATAGATGAAGCTATAGCTCATATCAACCGCTTCGGCACAGGCCACAGCGAATGTATAGTGACCGAGTATCTGCGTAATGCAGAGAAGTTCCAGCGTGAAGTCGATGCGGCGGCTGTATATGTAAATGCCAGCACACGCTTTACGGACGGCTTTGAATTCGGACTGGGAGCAGAGATAGGCATATCAACGCAGAAGCTCCATGTAAGAGGACCTATGGGCCTTGAGGCTCTGACAACGTTCAAATATCTTGTCAACGGAAACGGTCAGACAAGAGGGTAGGAGGAACGCTTATAAATGGCAAAAAAGAGGATTAAGAATAAAAATCGTATAGAGGCAAAAAGCGAGAACAAGGTTCTTCACGGACTTGCAGGCTCTATAGAGGAGGCATTGTCGGAGGATCCGAGCGAGATTGAGCAGGACGAGGTCATCGTTGTCGATGTTCCCGAACACCGTCACAAAGGGCTTGCAAAGAAGATAGCATACTTTGTTGTCGGACTTCTTATCATCGTGTTCGCTGTAGTCGGTGCGGTAAATACCGTAATAGCGATCAGCGGCGGGATAGGCAGGATAGCCAATCAGACCGACCTTAAGGAAGAGTTCGCCCTTTACCTTTATCCCGTTGTCGCAACCGATCCCCCCAGCTTTGAGGATGCGTCAACGCTTACACAATCCACTATAATTAAGATAGCCGTTTCAAAGATACTTCTCACGGGCGATACGTCCAACTATGAAACGGACACGGGCGTAATGTATATCCCCGAATTTGACGTTGAAACTGCGGCAAAGAATATTTTCGGAAGCAGTATCGAGGTAAAGCACCAGACAGTAGGTCATGTGCAGGATCTCGCAACCTACAATTCCGAGAAAAAGGTATACATTGTGGCAGACACAAACCGTATCCCGAACTACTACCCCGTAGTTTCGAAAATAAGCAATGTCGGCGAAACATACACGCTCACCGTTGATTATTATCCGCCTACGGTATCTATACCCGGTCTTGTCAATGAGCAGGTTTCAAGTAAGTCTATGACTTATGTTGTCACAAAGAGCGGAGATAAAAAGATTATAACATCAATCGCTCTTGATAAGGTAACAAGGGAAGACGGCTAAGCAAGATGTAATCTTGCACAGACTGTCGATAAACCTATATAATTTTTGAAAATGGGTGTTTAGCGTTGCTTGCTTTGTTGGTTTTGCATCTCTGCAAAGTCAGCTGTTTGTGCCGTTGCATCGTGCAACGGCTCGGTTCAGCTGACATAAGCGTCCTTGCTTATAACTTTTGGCAAGCAACCAAAGCGTCCTTGCTTTGGGCGTAGCCCCAAGGCAGGTCGCAGGGACGCCAGTCCCCGTATTCTCCCCCTTTCCCGGGGAAAGGGGGCAGGGGGATAGGGATAGTAAGTTAGAAGTTTGTTTCAAAAACATACTTTTTCTACAAACTGAGCAAGATGTAATCTTGCATAATTTCCCCTTACCTCTTTTGTAACAAATAACGATTATTTAAAACCCTCCTGTCATTCGCTTGACAAAGAGGGTTTTTTCGTATATAATCATTTTAGCCGTTTAAAGTGACGTAACTTGAAAGCGATAACACTTTAAACGGTCATAATTATTTCTTTTATAAGGGGACAGAAAATGATATTAGCAATACTCATCCTGTACATTTTGTCGGTGGTCGGCATAGGCATATACTGCCGTAAAAAGACTTCCACAGTTAATGACTTCGTACTCGGCGGCAGAAGCGTCGGACCGTGGTTCACGGCTTTTGCATACGGTACATCTTATTTTTCGGCTGTTATCTTTGTCGGCTATGCAGGAAAATTCGGCTGGAACTTCGGACTTGCTTCAACCTGGATAGGCATAGGAAACGCAATACTCGGCTCGCTTCTGCCGTGGCTCATCTTAGGCAGACGGACAAGAGTAATGTCAAAGCATCTTGAATCAGCCACAATGCCCGAATTTTTCGGCAGACGCTTCAACAGCAAGACTATGAAGATAATCTCGGCGATAATCGTGTTCGTATTCCTTATCCCGTACACAGCGAGCGTTTATAACGGCCTGTCAAGACTGTTCGGAATGGCGTTCAATATTGATTATTCGTTCTGCGTTGTCGGTATGGCGGTAATTACCGCAGTATACGTTATTGTCGGCGGCTATAAGGCAACGGCGCTCAACGACTTCGTGCAGGGAATTATAATGCTTGTCGGCATAGTTGCGGTAATTGCGGCTACACTTGCCTCAAAGGGCGGTTTCAGCGAGGCTTTGAATCAGCTGTCGCATATCAGCACGGAGGGTACGGCTTCTCCCGGTCTCAACGGCGGATTTGTTTCGTTCTTCGGACCCGACCCGATAAATCTGCTCGGCGTAATTATACTCACATCGCTCGGAACGTGGGGACTTCCTCAGATGGTACATAAGTTCTATACGATAAAGGACGAGCGTTCTATCAGAACAGGCACGATAGTATCAACTGTCTTTGCACTTGTCGTTGCAGGCGGAAGCTACTTCCTCGGCGGCTTCGGCAGAATATTTGTATCTGATGAGGAGCTTACGCAGATAGGCTCGGACGGAATTATCCCGAAGATGCTCGAATCACTTCCGGAAATACTTATCGGTATTGTCGTTATCCTTGTTCTTTCCGCATCAATGTCAACGCTGTCATCGCTTGTGCTTACATCAAGTTCAACGTTGACGCTCGACCTTATAAATCCGCTTTGCAAGAATAAGCTCGACGAGAAAAAGTCGCTTATAGTAATGCGTGCCTTCATAGCAATCTTCCTTGCAATATCGGTAATCATCGCCCTCAACAAGAACGCTCTTATCTCCGACCTTATGGGCTATTCGTGGGGTGCGCTTGCAGGTGCGTTCTTAGCACCGTTTATGTACGGACTTTTCTGGAAGGGTGTTACCAAGATAAGCGTTTACGTCAGCTTCGGCGTAGGCGTCATCGGCACCGTACTGCACATGATAATCAAGCCTGCAGGTACTATACTCGGCTTCAATGTTGCATCTCCCGTAAACTTCGGTATGTTCCTTATGGTCGCAGGACTTATAATCGTACCGCTTGTGAGCCTTGTCACACCTAAGATGAAAAAGCTTGAGCTTGACGAGATATTTGCCTGCTACAAGCAGAAGGCTGAGGTAGAGGTAACAGACGCCATACCCGATGCCGAAAAGCTGAAATAAACACGGCATTAACATTCACCGCAGTGTTTCCACTGCGGTCAGACTGTCGATAAACCCACGCACCGCAAAAATGCGGAGAAAAGTAATCTGAAAC
>OHFP01000027.1_pt1 | contig 90387 bp, 73 predicted proteins | sample 1567591 | NCBI WGS metagenome assembly OHFP01 (sample SAMEA3879547, study PRJEB24766) | human gut metagenome | biome: human-associated habitat; feature: feces | place: USA | collected 1985/1987 | reverse complement strand
CATTTTATCCGCTTATGCAACTTATAATCAGGGATTTAATTTATAGAAGTCCCCTTAAGTATAGGAGTCCATGAGTTTATTATCCCGTTTGCGGTTTCGCAGCCGACAGTTCTGGTGGACCGTAACCGGCGCTACGGTCATTATTATTATAGGTCTCGTCGTGCTGGGCACGAGCCTTTCACGTTCCACCGATTATGAAATCGTCGACCAGCTCGGTGGCAACATCTTCCCCTCCGCCATTCTTTCCGTCGCCGCTACGGACGCCGAAGTCATCCCGCCGGCCGACAGCCTCTTTGTAGGCAATCCGAAATCGCTGATTGCCATCCGCGTCAAGTCCGACCAGGCCAACAGTCTGGTGCGCGTAGAGCTGAACGAGACGCCTTTCTTCGCCCATTCCGTGTCAGAGTTCGTCCTGCCCCGCGCCCATACGGAGTACACCATCTATCCCGAGGTGCTCTGGCGCTACGACGCCCTGCGCGACAACGTCCAGGCCGAGCCCGTCAGCGTCGTAGCCACCGTCGAGCTCAACGGCCACGCCTTGGGGCAGAAAGTACGCACGTTCTCCATGCGCAGTGTCAACGAGTGCCTCCTCGGCTTCGTGCAGCGACGCCCCGACGGTAGCACGCGCTTCGTCAGCACCCGCCTTTTCTTTGCCGCCTATGTCAACGAAGAGAATCCGTTGATCGACAAAGTCCTCCGCGAGGCGCTCGACACGCGCATAGTGCGCCGCTTCCTGGGCTACCAGGGCTCGGCCACCACCGTGGACAAGCAGGTCTACGCCCTGTGGTACGTCCTGCAGAAACGCAAGTTCCGTTACAGCTCCGTGTCCTACTCCAGCCTGTCCAGCAACGTGGTCTACGCGCAACGGGTCCGCACGTTCGAGGACGCCATCGAGAGTTCGCAGATTAACTGCGTCGACGGCAGCGCCTTGTTCGCCTCCCTGCTGCGCGCCATCAACATCACGCCCGTCCTGGTCCAGCTCCCCGGCCACATGTTCGTCGGCTACTACGAAGACGCCGAGCACAAAAAACTAACGTTCCTCGAGACCACCATGATAGGCGACGTCGACCTGGATGACTACTTCCCCGGCGAGCGCCTCGACTCGACGATGCAGGGCAAGACGCAGAGCGAAATGTCGCGCCTGACGTTCGAGAAAGCCAAGGAATACGCCATGCGGGAATACACGAAGCACGCCGACAACGTGAAGAAGGAGATGCCGGGCTACATGTTCCTGGAAATCTCCAAGGGCGTGCGGCGCAAGATTCAGCCCATCGGGCGCTGACGTCCGGTCGCGCATCCTTTCCCTTCAGGCCTCGCCGGAGCATCCGTTGCGGGGCCTTTCCGTTCCGCCTCGCGGCGGCTGTTCCATTTGTTCCAAACCCTCCAGAGCCTTATGCAAATCCTCCTTGCCTGCGCCAAGACCATGGGCCGCGTACCGGCCGCCGTGCCCGAACTGACGGTGCCCGCCTTTGCCGACGAGGCCGCGGCGGCCGTCCGCCAGTTGCTCGCCCTCGGCCCCGACGAGTTGGCCCGCGCCCTGCACGTGAGCGGCCGACCCGCCGCCGAGGCGGCCTTGCGCTTCCGCCGCTTCTTTGCCCCCGACGAGGCGCCCGTCCCGGCCATACTGGCCTATACCGGCATCGTGTTCCGCTATCTCCGGCCCGCCGACTTCAGCGCCGACGACTTCCGCTACGCCCAGCGCCATCTGTTCATCACGTCCTTCCTCTACGGACTGTTGCGCCCGCTCGACGGCATCCGGCCCTACCGCCTGGAGGGCAACGTACGCCTGCCGGACGAGGACGAACCGAGCCGCTTCGACTACTGGAAACCCCGCTTGACGGAGCGCCTCATCGAGGCCGTGCAGGCCGACGACGGCGTCCTGGTCAACCTGGCCAGCGCCGAGATGAAGCGCCTCTTCGACTGGCGGCGCGTCTGTGCGTCCGTGCGCGTCGTGACCCCGGAGTTCCGCGTCATGGACGGCGGGCGGTTGCGCTCCGTCGTAGTCTACGCCAAGATGTGCCGCGGCGCCATGGCCCGCTTCATCCTCCGGAACCGCCTGGTCAACGCGGCCGAGCTCTCCCACTTCGAGCCCGCGCCCGCCGATGCCGTGGGGCAGTTGCCCATCGTAGTCAGCGGGCTTCCCGGTGCCGACTGACGCCGCCGGTGCCGGACCGCGCGGCCGCTTCGTCCTTCCCCCGTTTTCGCCGGCCGGCTGCGCGGTCTACGCCCCTAAGGGAAGAAAAAACTGGGCCTATCCCCGTCGCGACGGGAATAGGCCCAGTAATTTTTCCGACTGTCAGGCGGTGCGGCGGGCGGTGGCGCCTCAGCCCTGTCCGCCTTGCTCCCGCGCCACCACCTTGCGGAAGGTGAAGAAAAAGAGGGCTGCGGCCGTGAACAAGCCGATGGAGAACGCCAGGAATATGCCGTGGATGCCCATTCCCAACGGGAAGCCCATGACGTAACCGGCCGGGATGCCGACAAGGATATAGCTGACGAAGGCGATGCCCATCATCGGCATCACGTGCGAAGTCCCGCGCAGCGCGTTGGCAAAGCAAATCTGCATGGCGTCGCCGAACTGGTAGAGCACCAGTGCGCCAATCAGCGTGAGGGCAGTGGCCAGCACGGCGGGGTCGGACGTGAAGGCCCGTATCAGTGGCTCGCCGAAACAGAGGAAAGTGGTGGACGAGAGCAGAGCCATGACCAGCAGGATGTGGCAACCGGCCCGGGCCGCCAGGCGTACGCCCGTCCAGTCGTTGTTACCCGTGAAGGCCGCGACGCGTATGCTCATGCCCGCGCCGAAACTGTAATAAAAGAGGAAGCCCAGGGTCCCGACGGTGACGAGTACCTGGTAGCTGGCCAGCTCTACGGCCCCAATCCAGCCCGCCATGACGGCGCTGAAGGTGAATGAGCCGGTTTCCATGCCCATCTGGATGGAGACGGGCAGCGACTTGGCGTTGATGTGGCGCAACTGTCCCAGCCGCACGCGGGCCGCACGGAAGCCCGCGCGGAACGGGGCATAGCGGCTGCGCAACAGGATGGCGCCGCAGAGGATGGCGGCCGTGACGACGCGCGCAAAGAGCGTGGAGAGCCCGGCGCCGAGCAGGCCCAGCTCCGGGAAGGGGCCTATGCCGTAGATGAGCAGGTAGTTGCCCACGATGTTGAGCGCGTTGCCCGTGAGCAAGGCCCACATGCCGACGGCCGTATCGGTGGTGCCGTCGGTGAATTGCCGCAGGACGTTGAAGCCCATGACAAAGATCATCGAGACCAGGACGACGATGTAGTAGGGCCATACGAGCGGAAGGATTTCCTCGGGTTGTCCCATGCGGTCCAGGAAGAAGTAGAGCGCCGTCATGGCCCCGAGCAGCAGCAGGCCGTAGAGCCCGTTGGCCACCAGGGCGTTTTTCAGGCAGGCGCCGGCCTCGCCCCGCTCGCCCCGGCCGCAGTGCGCGCTGACCAGGGGCGTCAGGCCGTAGGAGTAGCCCATGAGGAGGAAGGTGACGAGGTTGAACAGGTTGTTTACGAACGAGGCGGCGGCCAACGAGTCCGTGGAGTAGTGGCCTACCATCATGGTGTCGGCGAAGCCCATCAGGATGACGCCCACCTGGCCCACGGCGATGGGCAATCCTAGGCGCAGGGTGGCGGAATAGTGCGATTTTAGCGTAGCAGTCATGGATGAAGTTGTTGTGTTAAGTCCGTGCGTGCGGGCAGACAGGCGCCGCGGAGCCCGCTTTTGCTCCGTCCGCCGTCCGCTCCGGGTGCGCTGCCGGGGCCGGGGGACGGACCTCTCGCGTCAGCGCACGAAAAAAGGAAGCGCGTTGCCGCGGCCTATGGCCTTAGGCAACACGCTTCCGGGCTTGAGAAAAACATTTATTTAACTAAGATGACGAGATAGCGGCTGGTGCTCCAGAACGAGTCCGGGTTAGTGATGCGCAGCGTGTAGAGTCCGTGTGCGTCCTTCTCCAGCACGTAGGAGCCCATCGGGTGGTCCGACTTGAGCTCGGCCTTCTTGGAGTAGAGCGGAATCTTCTTCGTGACGCGGATGTCAATCTTCGTGAAGTAATCCTTGTTCATGTCGGCCGAACGCATCACGTCGCCGTCTTCAAGGATATGCTCCTCGCGCAGCTCCTTCTTAGTGCCGAAGACGTACCATGCCTCGTGGATTTTAGCGTCCTGCTCGGCCATCTGGCGGGCTTTCTCCTCGTTCTGCGAGGTCAGGTCCTCCACGTTGCTGCTCAACTGGCTGATTTGTTCGCCCTGCTCGGCGATTTGAATGTCCTTCTCGGCCAGCTGCTGGCGCAAGTCCTCGATTTCCTTGGTCTTACTCTCCAGCTGGCGGTTGAACTCCTCGACCATGGCCTCATAGGCGTCCTTGGCCTCCTTGCTTGTCTGGTTGGCATTGCGCAACTGCTCCTGCAGGTAGGCAATACGCGAGCGGTTCAGGCGCAACGTCTGCTGGATGAAGGCCATATTCTCCACGATGACTTGCTGGTCAGAGCCTTCGCTCTGTTCCTTGGTTACGCGGCCCTCGGCCTCGTTGATTTGGCGGAAGCCGTCACGGATTTGCTGGATGGTCTTGGCCATGTCCTCCGACTCGCTTTTGCTTTGCGCGATGACCCGTTGCAGTGAGTCGATGGTGGCTTGGGACTGGTCCTCGGCCATTTCCTTTTCTCTTTTCGACTGGCAGCCGCCGACCGTCAAGGCGGCCACGGCGACAGCAATAAAAAGTAATTGTTTCATATCGGAAGTATAATTTTTTCGTGGCGTAAGCTCAGTCCTCGTCGGCCTGTCGGGCCGCGCGTTTGCCGGCGGCGCGTTTGGCGGAGCCCTGGCCCTCGACGACGAGGACAAATTCCCCGCGCGGCTCGGTGGCTTCAAAGTGGGCCAGCACCTCGGCTATGGTGCCGCGCACGCTTTCCTCGTGCACCTTGGAGATTTCGCGGCAGGCCGACATGCGGCGCTCGGGCCCGAAGACCTCGGCCAGCTGGCCCAGCGTCTTGACCACGCGGTAGGGCGACTCGTAGAAGACCATCGTGCGCTGCTCCTCGCGCAGCTGTTCCAAGCGCGTGGCGCGACCCTTCTTAACCGGCAGGAATCCTTCAAAGGTGAAGCGCTCGCAGGGCAGTCCCGAAGCGGCCAGTGCCGGTACGAACGCCGTCGGCCCGGGCAGGCACTGCACCTCGACGCCCCGGGCCACGCAGGCCCGCACCAGCATGAAGCCCGGGTCCGAAATACCCGGCGTGCCCGCGTCGGTAATGAGGGCCATCGTTTCCCCGGCCGCCATGCGAGCGGCAAAGGCGTCGGCCGTCTGGTGCTCGTTGAACTTGTGGTGCGAACAGAGCTTGTTCCTGATGTCATAGTGGTGGAGGAGCATTCCCGACGTGCGGGTGTCCTCGGCCAGGACGACGTCGACCTCCTTCAAGACGCGCAGGGCGCGGAGCGTAATGTCCTCAAGATTGCCCACGGGCGTGGGGACAAGGTAGAGCATTCCCATGCTGCAAATATATGGATTTCTCGGTGCCGGGCAAACAAAAGGCGGCGATATTTGCTTTTTTATAGAAGTTATGCCTATTTTTGCAGGGCCGGGTACGGGCACACCGGCGGCTTTTCCGGTGTTCGGAGCGAGGCCGCACGGGGCACGGCGTACCCCGATACGTTTACGATATGAAACCGATTACCTTCGACCGTTTTGCCCGCGGCCTGCTCATCGTGGCCGCCGTGGTGGTCTGCTGGCTCCTGTTCCGCTATCTCAGCGCCGTAGTGGTGCCGTTCCTCGTAGCGGGCGTGATAGCCTATCTGCTCAATCCCGTGGTCGACTTCCTGCAGTACAAGTGCCGGCTCCACTTCCGCCTGCCCTGCGTCGTGCTCACGCTGCTGCTGGCACTGGCCGCCCTGGTCGGCCTGCTGTGGCTCTGCGTGCCGCCCATGGTGGACGAGTGCCTTCACGTGAAGGACGTCATCGCCAACTACCTGGAGCACGGCGGGACCCATTCCTCGCTGCCGGCAGTCGTGGAGCAGTATTTCAACGAATACTTCCGCCGCACGGACGTTTACCGCTGGGTGAAGGCGGGCGACCTGTTCACGGCCGTAAAGAGTATCGTGCCGCAGGTGTGGGATATCCTCCTCTCCACGGCCAGTACCATCATCGGCGTGATGTCCTGGCTCATTGCCTTCCTCTACCTTTTCTTCCTCATGCTCGACTATGAGCGCTACGCGAAGAAGTGGGTCACGTACATCCCCCAGCGTCGCCGGCCCTTTGCTCGCCAGTTCGTGAACGACGTCACCTACTACATGTGCGGCTACTTCCGCGGCCAGCTGCTCATCGCCTTGAGCAACTGCGTCATGTTCTCGTTGGGCTTCTACCTGGTCGACTTCAGCATGCCGCTGGCCCTGGGCTGCTTCATCGGCATCATCAGTTTCGTGCCCTACCTTCAGCTGGCCGGTTTCCTGCCCGCCACGGTGCTGGCCCTGCTCCGGGCGGCCGAGACGGGCGAGAACTTCTGGCTGCTCATCGGCAGCGTCGTGCTCGTCTACGTCGTAGTCCAGGTGGTGCAGGACGTAGTGGTCACGCCCCGGGTTATGGGGAAAATCATGGGACTCTCGCCGGCCATCATTCTGCTGTCGCTCTCCGTCGGCGCCTTCGTAGGCGGCATCGGCGGGCTCATTGTCGCCCTGCCCGTTACGACCATGGCGCTGGCCTACTACAAGCGTTACGTCGTGAAGGAGGAATAGCCCGGCGGCCGCGCGGCCAGGGACGGCAACTACGGGCCTTAGCCCCGTAAGAACTGGCCTTAGCCCCGTCGCGACGGGGCTAAGGCCAGTTCTCGGCGGAACGGTCCGCGTGGCTCGGCAGCTTGCGGTAGTCCGTCGGCGAGAGGCCCCCGTGCAGCCGGAAATAGCGCCCGAAGGTCGACTGGTCGGGGAAGTTCATCGCCGCAGCAATCTCTTTGACGCTCCACGTCGTGGAGCGCAGATAGTGCTTGGCCTGCGCGAGGGTGAAGTCTATGATCCACTGCATCGCCGAACGGCCCGTCTTGGCCTTCACCTGGGCCGAGAGATAGCCCGCCGAGAGGTGGAGGCGCTGCGCATAGAAGCCCACGCTCCGCTCGCGGATGCTGTGGTGACCGAGCAACTGGAGGAAGTTTTCCAGCACCTGGTCCGCCGTACTCTTCGGCGCACCGGTGGCCGGACCACAGTCGAAGTAGGCCTTGAGCGCCTCGAGCCAGTAGGTGGACAGCAGGGCGTGCGTGATGTGCGTAGCCAGCTTGGCCGCGCCCGGGCCGCGGTCGCCCTCCTGTGCCGTGATGAGCTTCAGCGTGCTACCCAGCGCCTGCTCCAGGCGTCGGTGCTGTTCCACATCGAGCAGGACGCAGGGGTGCTGGCGTATGCAGAGGCGGTCGTCGACCGTGATTTTGTCGAAGAGCGCCTGGAACACGTCGACGTCGACCTCGAGGACGGGGCCCGCGAAGTCGGCCGAGCGGCGCAGCACTTGGAAGCGCGAGTAGGGCGGGAGAAACAGCAGATGGTTCGTCCCGATGCGGAAGAAGCGGTCGTCGAGCAGCAGCTCCGCCCCGCCGCTCCGGCACAGCAGGATGCCCAGGCGGCTGCCGCGCGTCTGGTCGGTCCCGGCGTCCCAGTCGCCGGCGTCGCCGATGTGGTAAACTTTTTCTGGCATAGTCTGTCGCCCGTTGCAGGGGCACAGCGCAAATTAACGAATAGTTTCGCACAAAATCAACATATCTACGGACAATTTGCGGCAGAAACCGTGGATTTTGCACAGGATAACCCCAAAATTGCACTTTCCCACTCGCCGTAACCGACTTAACTTTGCCCGTAAAAACGAAAAATAGCACTTATGAAGCCAACCTATAGCATGGGTCTCGACATCGGGTCCACCACGATAAAGGCCGTGGTGCTGGACGCAGAGGGCCGGCCCGTCTTCACACACTACGAGCGCCACAACGCCCGAATCCGGGAAAAGTTGCTGGAACTGCTCTCGGCCGTGGCGCCCACCACGGGCACGTCGGCCGTGAGCCTGCACCTGACGGGCTCGGTCGGCATGGGCATTGCCGAGACCTGCGGCCTGGACTTCGTGCAGGAGGTGGTGGCCGCCACGCACTACGTGCGCCGCGCCTGCGCTCGGGCCGAGACGATGATCGACATAGGGGGCGAGGACGCGAAGGTGGTCTTCTTCCGCAACGGACAGGCCACCGACATGCGTATGAACGGCAACTGCGCCGGCGGTACGGGGGCCTTCATCGACCAAATGGCCATCCTGCTGGGCGTGAAGCCGGACGAGCTCAACGAACTGGCCCTCCGGGCGCAACACATATACCCCATCGCTTCGCGGTGTGGCGTGTTCAGCAAGACGGATATTCAGAACCTGCTGGCGAAGAATGCCAGCCGCGAGGACATCGCCGCTTCGGTGTTCCACGCCGTAGCGGTGCAGACCGTCGTCACGTTGGCCCACGGCAGCGACATATCGGCGCCCGTCCTCTTCTGCGGCGGGCCGCTCACGTTCCTCTCCGCCCTGCGCCGGGCCTTTGTCGACTATCTGCACCTGAAGGAGAGCGACGTGCTGCTCCCGGCCGACAGCCACCTGCTCCCGGCCTGGGGGGCCGCACTGGCTCCCGCCGAAGGCGCGGCGCTACCGCTCGACGCGCTGGCAACGGCCATCCGCTCCCGGCTGGCTGCGGACTACCGGCCGCGCAAAGGCATGGAGCCCATCTTCCAGGGGGAGGAGGACTATGCGGACTGGTGCCGGCGCATCTCGCAGTACCGCCTGGTGCGCAAGCCGCTCGGGCGGGGGCGCGAAGACGTGACCCTGGGCATCGACTCCGGGTCGACCACGACGAAAATCGTATTCCTCAACCGCGACAACCAGTTGCTCTATTCCTATTACCACAGCAACGACGGCAACCCGATAGCCGCCGCCGAGCAGGGCCTGAAGGCCTTCATCGAGGCCTGCCGCGAGGCGGGGACGGAAGTACACCTGACGGGCAGCTGCGTAACGGGCTACGGCGAGGACCTGATTCGCGCGGCCTTCCGCCTGGACGGCGGCATCATAGAAACCATCGCGCACTACATGGCTGCCCGCCACATCGCGCCGGACGTATCGTTCATCCTCGACATCGGCGGCCAGGACATGAAGGCCATGTTCGTCGCCGACGGAGTCGTGAACCGCATCGAAATCAACGAGGCCTGCTCGTCCGGGTGCGGCTCCTTCATCGAAACGTTCGCCAAGTCGATGGGCTACGGCGTAGCGGAGTTCGCCCGCGAAGCGTGCCGGGCGGCCCTGCCCTGCGATTTGGGCACGCGCTGCACGGTCTTCATGAACTCGAAAGTGAAGCAGGCGCTGCGCGAAGGGGCCACCGTGGCCGACATAGCGGCCGGCCTGTCCTACTCCGTAGTGCGCAACTGCCTCTACAAGGTGCTGCGGCTGAAGCATACGGCCGAGCTGGGCGAGCACATCGTGGTGCAGGGCGGAACCATGAAGAACGACGCCGTGGTCCGGGCCTTCGAGAAACTGACCGGGCACGACGTGTTCCGCAGCGACTGTCCCGAGCTGATGGGGGCCATAGGTTGTGCGCTCTACGCCCAGCGGTATGCCGACGTGGACGTTTCGCTGGACGAGCTGGTCGGTCGCGCCACCTACACCACCCGGCAGCAGCAGTGCCACGGCTGCGAGAACCAGTGCCGCATTACGACCTACCGCTTCGGGAACGGCAACCGCTACTACTCCGGCAATCGTTGCGAGAAGATATATAATAATAAAGGTGTGGGGCAGACGGTCGGGCTGAACGTTTATACCGACAAGCTGAAGCTGCTCTTCGACCGCGACCCGGCGGAGCAGGCGCCGATGGGCACGGTCGGGATTCCGCGCTGCCTGAATATGTACGAGGAATACCCCTTCTGGCACACGCTCTTCACGCGGTGCGGCTTTCGCGTGGAGCTCTCGGCCCCTTCCACCTTCAGCAGTTACGAGGCGAAGGTGAAGTTGGTCATGTCCGACAACATCTGTTTCCCGGCAAAGCTGGTGCACAGCCACGTGCACGACCTCGCCGCGCGCGGCGTGGACCGCATATTCATGCCGTTCGTGGTCTTCGAGAAGCACGAAGGGGGACAGAACAGCTACAACTGCCCCATTGTCTCGGCCTACGCGGAAGTGGTGAAGAGTGTACAGGACGAGGGCGTCCTCATCGACTCCCCGGCCATCACGTTCAAGGACCGTAGCCTGCTCTACCGGCAGTGTAAGGACTATCTGACAGGGCTTGGCGTCAGGACGCAGACGGTGAAGGCGGCCTTCCGCGACGCCCTGGCCGCGATGGAGGACTACGAGCGCGAGCTGGCCGCGCGCAACCGCGAGGTGCTGCGCCAAAGCAGGGAGCGGGGCGAACTGACTATCCTGCTGGCCGGCCGCCCTTACCACGCCGACCCGCTCATACAGCACAAACTGTCCGACATGGTGGCCGCGATGGGCGTGAACGTCATCACGGACGACATCGTACGCGGCGAGGACATCGACGTAAGCGACGTGCACTTTGTCTCACAGTGGGCCTATGCGAACCGTATTCTCCGCGCCGCGAAGTGGGTAGCCCGTGAAGGCGACGACGTGCAGTGTATGCAGATGACCTCTTTCGGTTGCGGCCCGGACGCTTTCCTGACGGACGAGACCCGCAACCTGTTGAAACGCTACGGCAAGACGTTGACCCTGCTCAAGATAGACGACGTCAGCAACATAGGTTCCATCAAACTCCGCGTACGCTCGGCCATCGACAGCCTAAAGCTGGCCCTGGCCGGCGGCACCCGCCGGCACGGCGTGGAGCCTTTCGTCACTTCGCCCGTATTCGAGAAGAAAGACCGCCGCCGCAAGATACTGGCTCCGTTCTTTACGCCGTTCATTTCGCCTTTGATTCCGTCGCTGATGAAAGTGGCCGGTTACGACGTGGAGAATCTCCCGGTGAGCGACGCGGCGTCGTGCGACTGGGGGCTGCGTTACGCGAACAACGAAGTCTGTTATCCGGCCACGCTGATTGTGGGCGACATCATCAAGGCCTTTGAGGAGAAACGCTACGACCCGAAGACGACGGCGGTGGCCATTACGCAGACCGGCGGGCAGTGTCGGGCGTCGAACTACATCTCTCTGATAAAGCGCGTCCTTACCGAGGCGGGCTTCGGCGACGTGCCGGTCCTCTCCGTCACCTTTGGCGGCGGACTGGAGAACGAGCAGCCGGGCTTCCACATGAATTGGCGCAAGTTGCTCCCCATCGTCCTGAACACCTTCCTGTACAGCGACGGCATTGTGAAACTGTATTACGCGGCCGCCGCCCGCGAGCAGGAGCCTGGCGCCGCCGCCCGCTTGAAAGACCTGTACTTGAGCGCGGCCCGGCGCATCGTGGAGAACAATTCGCCCGAGGAACTGCTGTCCCTGTTCCGCTTGGCCGTGCGCGACTTCAACGCCATCATGCGGCCCGGCGACGCGCCCGTGCCCCGGGTCGGCATCGTGGGGGAAATCTTCCTGAAGTTCCACCCCTTTGCCCAGAAGAACATCAGCCAGTGGCTCGTGGACCACGGCGTGGAAGTCATCCCGCCGTTGCTGACCGAGTTCTTCGTCCAGGGCTTCGTCAATTTCCAGGTGAAGCAGAATAGCCGCCTGCGCCGCAAAATAGTGCCCGACGCCGTGATTCGTTGGCTTTACGGCCTCGTGTGGAAGCGCATGGAACGCTTCAACAGGGTCGGGGCCGGCTTCCGCTATTTCCTGCCGTTCAACAACGTGTTCGAGGAGGCCGGGGAAGCGGCCAAAATCGTTTCCCTCAACGCGCAGTTCGGCGAGGGCTGGGTGCTGCCGGGCGAGATTCTGTCCATGGCGCGCCTGGGCATAGACCACGTCATCAGCCTGCAACCGTTCGGCTGTATTGCCAATCACATCGTGTCGAAGGGCATAGAGAAGCGCATCAAGCAGCTCTATCCCGAGCTCCACTTGCTCTCGCTCGATTTCGACAGCGGCGTAAGCGAGGTCAACGTCATGAACCGCCTGTTGCTCTTTGTCGAGAGTCTGAAGGAGGCGCCCCAGCGGCCGCAGCACCGGGCCGAGTGGGGCGGGCTGGAGACGTACGGGCCGAAGCGCGTCCGCAAGGCCCCGTCGCCCGCGGCTGCCACGGCCGTGATGCAGTCCGTAGGCTCAGGGAACGAAAATTTAAGCAAAATGTAACAGCCCGCCGGAGCGCCGGCGCGTTCTTATAAACAGTTGATGTGCAGCTTGTTGCACGGCGTAGTGTCGCCGTCCGGCAAGCTGCACGCTTATTTCTTTTCGCCATTGTAACGGTTTGTTCACAGCTTTGGCCTACTTTTACACGGTTTAAGAAAGGAACCCCCTCTCGGGGGCCTGTTCCACACCCATCCGGACATAGAGAAAACTTAATCAAAACTATTACTCAAAACATTACTGCGTATGAGGTATTTAAGCTCATTATTGCTGGCGACACTGCTCCTGGTCTGGCCGTTCCGGCTCGAGGCGCAGCGCATCAAGGGAAGCGACACGGTGCTCCCTCTGTCTCAGGAACTGGCTGAGATGTATATGGCCAGTCATCCGTCCGCTACGCTCACCGTGACGGGCGGCGGCAGCGGCGTTGGCATCTCGGCCCTGCTCGACGGGACGACAGACCTGGCCATGGCGTCGCGCCGCATCAAATTTAGCGAGAAAATGAAAATGAAACAGAGCGGTCACACGCCAGTCGAGGTGATAGTCGCCTACGACGCGCTGGCAGTCATCGTCCACCCGTCCAATCCGGTGAAGCAGCTGACCCGTGAGCAGCTGGAGGCCATCTTTAGGGGAAAGATTACGAACTGGAAGGAAGTGGGCGGCCCGGATGCTCGGATTGTGGTCTACTCCCGTGAGACGTCGTCCGGAACCTATGAGTTTTTCAAGGAAAGCATTCTTCATAACAAGAACTATATGGCGGGCGTCCTCTCCATGCCGGCTACGGGCGCCATCATCCAGTCCGTGAGCCAGACGCGCGGCGCCATCGGCTACGTGGGCCTGGCCTACCTGAACCGCCACGTCAAGGCGCTGTCCGTTTCCTACGACGGCGGCCGCCACTACGTAGCCCCGTCGGTACAGACCGCTATGGCCGGACAGTATCCCGTAGTCCGTCCTTTATATTATTATTATGACAAGGCCAACGAGGCCAAGGTCCGCCCCTTCTTGCAGTACCTCCTTTCCAAGGAGGCCAGGGCCAAGACGCTCGACCTGGGTTTCATTCCCCGCTAAGCCTGATTCCACCCGCATTTACCGTAAGTACATAAAAACGAATCTTGATTATGAAAAAATGGATTGACAGAATCGCGCGCCAGATCTTTACGCTGAGCGGCTTTGTCACGAGCGTCGTCATCCTGCTCATCATCGGCTTCCTCTTCAGCGAGGCCGCGGGGCTGTTCCGCCAGCCCATCGTCGAGGAGGGCTACGTCCTGGCGCTCAACGAAGCCAATGACGTGGACCGCCTGAGCGCCGAGCAGATCAAGCAACTCTTCGACGAGGACATCACCAACTGGAAAGAGGTCGGCGGCAAGGACATGAAGGTCAAAGTCTTCCGTCTCGAGGACCTGGACCAGCTCTACTCCGAGGAGGAACTGGGCGCCGAGTACGAGCACGCCGGCGAAAAGATTGCCGAACAGGTGCGCCAGACGCCGGGCATCATCGCCTTCGTTCCCAAAGTATTGGTCGAAAACGAGAAAGGCATCCACCTCGTCCCCGACCATACCATCCCCCTGAAGGACGTATTGCTCGGCACCGAGTGGTTCCCCACGGCCACGCCTTCGCCTATCTTCGGCATCCTGCCGCTACTGAGCGGAACGCTCTGGGTTAGTTTCTTCGCCATCCTCTTCGCCTTGCCGTTCGGCCTGGCCATATCCATCTACCTGGCTGAAGTAGCGCCGCCCGCCGTGAGCAAGTTTCTCAAGCCCATCATCGAGTTGCTCAACGGCATCCCCTCCGTGGTCTACGGCTTCTTCGGCTTGGCCGTCATCGTGCCCCTGTTGCAGCAGACGTTCAACCTCCCCGTCGGCGAGTCCGGCCTGGCCGGCAGCCTCGTGCTTGCCCTCATGGCCCTGCCGACCATTATCACCGTGGCCGAAGACGCCATGCGCAGCTGTCCCCGCACCATGCGCGAGGCCAGTCTGGCCTTGGGCGCCACGCAGTGGCAGACCATTTATAAAGTCGTCGTGCCTTATTCCGTTTCGGGTATCACGTCGGGCGTCGTCCTGGGTATAGGCCGCGCCATCGGCGAGACGATGGCTGTCCTCATGGTGACGGGCAATGCCGCCATCATCCCGACCAGCATCCTCGAGCCCTTGCGCACCATCCCCGCCACCATTGCCGCCGAGCTCGGCGAAGCACCCGCCGGCGGAGCTCACTACCAGTCGCTCTTCCTCCTCGGCGTTCTGCTTTTCTTCATCACACTGATTATCAATTCGTGCGTAGAAATCGTTTCGGCGCGCAATAAGAACAGATAAACCATGCCACTACAGTTCGATCCCAACTATAACAAGCGCAAGCGCGGGCTACAGAAAGCCATGTTCGCCTGCTTCCGTTTGCTGAGCTACCTTATTGTCCTCGTGCTGTTCATTATCCTGGGCTTCATCCTCATCAAGGGAATTTCCGTCATCAACTGGGACTTCCTCACCCAGGCCCCGACCGACGGCATGACGAAAGGCGGCATCTGGCCCGCCATCGTAGGTACGTTCTACCTCATGGTAGGCAGCGCCATCTTTGCCTTCCCCGTCGGCGTCATCAGCGGTATCTACATGAACGAGTACGCACCGAAGGGAAAACTGGTCGCTTTCATCCGCACCATGACCAATAACCTCGCCGGCATTCCGTCCATCGTGTTCGGTCTGTTCGGTATGGCCTTCTTCGTGAACTATCTCGACTTTGGCGACAGCATACTGGCCGGCTCGCTCACGCTGGGCCTACTGGCGCTCCCCATTGTCATCCGCACCACGGAGGAAGCCTTCCGCGACATTCCCAACAGCTACCGCGAGGGCAGTCTGGCCCTGGGCGCCACCAAGACGCAGACCATCTGGCACGTCCTGCTCCCCATGGCCATGCCCCGTGTCATCACGGGCCTCATCCTTTCGCTCGGCCGCGTTTCCGGTGAGACGGCGCCTATTCTCTTTACCTGTGCGGCCTACTTCCTGCCGAAGCTGCCCACCAGCATCTTCGATCAGTGCATGGCCCTGCCTTATCATCTTTACGTCGTCGCGACGAGCGGCACCGACATCGACGCCCAGATGCCCATCGCCTACGGCACGGCCTTCGTGCTCATAGTCATCGTGCTCATCATGAACCTCATCGCCAACGGCATCCGTAAACATTTTGAGAAGAAACTGAAATCGAAATAATCGCCTCAATATATCATGAACAAGATTGAAGCAAAAAACGTAGACTTCTACTACGGCTCATTCCACGCCCTTAAGGGTATCAACATCACCATCCCCAACAACGAGGTAGTGGCCTTTATCGGGCCGTCGGGTTGCGGCAAGTCCACCTTCCTGCGCCTGTTCAACCGCATGAACGACCTGATTCCCGGGGCACGTCTCGAGGGACAGATACTCATCGACGGTAAGGACATCTACGAGAAGAGTGTCGACGTCGACGTGCTCCGTCGCAACGTCGGCATGGTGTTCCAGCGCCCGAACCCCTTCCCCAAGAGCATTTTCGAGAACGTGGCTTACGGCCTGCGCGTCAACGGCATCAAGGACAAGAGCTTTATTGCCCAGCGCGTCGAGGAGGCACTGACCAGCGCCGCCCTCTGGACCGAGGTGAAGGACAAACTCAAGGAGTCGGCCTACGCCCTTTCCGGCGGACAGCAGCAGCGTCTCTGCATTGCCCGCGCCATGGCCGTGCAGCCCTCCGTCCTGCTCATGGACGAACCGGCCTCGGCCCTCGACCCCATTTCCACAGCCAAGATTGAGGAGCTCATTTGCGAGCTCAGCAGCCAGACTACCATCGTCATCGTCACCCATAGCATGCAGCAGGCCGCCCGTGTCAGCAACAAGACGGCCTTCTTCTACCTCGGCGAGATGGTAGAGTACGGAGAGACGAAGAAAATCTTTACCAATCCGGACAAAGAGGCCACGCAGAACTACATTACGGGCCGCTTCGGATGATCATACGTTTCACGCGATAAACATAAGCCATCATGGTAAAATTTGTAGAAAACGAATTACACTCCATTAGGAAGGAGATCAACGACATGTGGACGCTCGTCTACGAACAGTTGGACAACGCCTACAAGTCGGTGCTCGAGACAAACGTAGAGCTGGCCGAGCAAGTGGCCGCCCGCGAGAAGCGCGTCAATGCCTTCGAGTTGAAAATAGACAGCGACGTCGAGGACTTCATTGCCCTCTACAATCCCGTGGCCGTAGACCTGCGCTTCGCCCTCGCCATGCTCAAGATAAACAATAACCTGGAGCGCATCGGCGACTACGCCGACAGCATCGCCCGCTTCGTCATCCGCACGCAGTTCAGGCCCGAGGACCACGAACTCTTCGAGCAGCTCCAGCTGCGCCAGATGTACGAGACCGCCCTCAAGATGCTCAAGACCACGCTCGAGTCCCTCGAAAATCAGGACATAGTCCAGGCCAAGTCGGTCCTTGAGATTGACGAAACGCTCGATAACATCAACGACCAGGCCATCGACGTGCTGGTGAACTACGCTACGGCCCATCCCGAGTCCATCCGGCTCTGCATCGAGCTGGCCGGTATCTTCCGCAAGCTCGAGCGTACCGGTGACCACATCAACAATCTCGCCGAGGAGACGGTCTTTTACATCGACGCCGAGGTGCTGAAGCACCGCCGCAACAAGGCGGCCGACCTCACCGAGGAGTAACGCGCACGCCGCATTCAATTGTTTCCCCTGATATGCAAGCAGGGCGGACCGTTGGGGCTTACCTTGGCCCGGCGGTCCGCCCTTTTTCGCGCCCTGCGCCCCCATGCGCGGAGCGCGCGCCCGCCGGCCCGTCAGCCGGCCGTCGGGCCGGGCGTTTACGGGGCTAAGGCCAGTTTTTACGGGAATAGGGCCCGTAAAAACTGGCCTTAGCCCCGTGTTTCGCGCAACTGTCCGCGTGGCTCACGCCGGGGACGCGCTGTCGCGGTAGGCAGTGGGCGTGCGGCCTGTGTGGCGCGCCACGTAGCGGCTGAAGTAGGAGAGCGACGAGAAGTGCAGGCGTGCGGCGATTTCCGTCAGCGACAGGTCCTTCTGTCCCAGCATCCGGATGATGGTCTGTACGGTGAAGCGGTCTATCCAGTAGCTGGCCGGCTGGCCGCTCACTTCGCGGCACACCTCCGACAGGTAGTGGGGCGAGACGCAGAGCTTGCCCGCGTAGTAGGCCAGGTCGCGGTGGGCCGCACAGTCGCCGCGGCACAGCAGGGCGACGAAGCGCCGCAACAGGCTGGCCTTGCGCTCGGTGGGCGGCGTGGCGGCGCAGCTCCGGGCATGGATGTCGTAGAGGTCGAGAATATGGGCCATGAGCAGGTGGCCTACCATTTCGTCGCGAAACCGGTGTTCCGTCTCGCCCAGCCGTTCGCGCAGGCGTTCCAGGTCGCTCCGGCAACGGGCGGCGTCGGTCGCCGAGAGCCGCATCACGGGGTTGTGCAGCAGCGCCAGGTGGCCCACGGCGCCGTAGTCCGAGCGCAGGGCGATGGCGGCTACGTAGTCGTTGCCCAGCGCCATGACCAGGCCCTCGAAGTCCGCCGACTGCGAGAAAGCGGAAGCCAGCGAGGGGTTCGGCAGAATCACGTAGTCGTTCGGCGCCACGTTGTAGCGCACGTCGCGCAGCAGGAAGCTGAAGCTCCCCCTGGCGCACAGCGCGTGGACCACGTAGTCCGTGTGAGCCGCCATGTCGAAGTCCGCCGGACTTTTGGCAAAGCAAATCTGTGTCGTAAGGTCTTTTTCCATCAGTCTTTTCCCGTATGCTTTCCGTTTTTGCAAAGGTAGCGAAAGCCCGGAGGAGCGGCAAGCGCAAATGCGGTTTTCCGCCGGAACCGTAGCCGGGCCGCTTTTCCTGCGGTCCACCACCACAGAGAAACCCCGAAAAGTGAAAACGGAACTCCGCTTTTTGTTACGCGCCGTTGCCCGCATGGCGCTACCTTTGTCACCGTAAAACCAGCAACACCGAACGTATGAAAGAAGTCAGACTCAACAATGGCGTCATGATGCCCGCAGTGGGCTTTGGCGTATTCCAGATTCCGCAGGACGAGACCGAGCGCGCCGTCAGCGAGGCGCTCGCCGCCGGCTACCGCATGGTGGACACCGCCTCTTCCTATTTCAACGAAGCCGGCGTAGGGGCCGCCCTGCGCCGCAGTGGCCTCCGGCGCGAGGACGTATTCGTCACGACAAAACTCTGGGTGCAGGACTACGAGTACGACGACGCGCTCCGCGCTTTCGACAGGTCGCTTTCGCTCCTCGGCTTGGACTACGTAGACCTCTACTTGCTCCACAAACCTTACGGCAACTACTACGCCGCGTGGCGGGCCCTGGAGCGCCTCTACCACGAGGGCCGCGTGCGGGCTATCGGCGTGACGAGCTTCAGCAACGAGCGCTTGCAGGACCTCTTCCTGCACAACGAGGTGAAACCGGCCGTGAACCAACTGGAGACGCATCCCTTCTTCCAGCAACAGGCGGCCCACGAATTTCTCCGGCAGGAAGGCATTCAGCACGAGGCCTGGGCGCCCTTTGCCGAAGGGCAGAACGACATTTTCCGTCACCCCGTGCTCACGGCCATAGCGGCGGCCCACGGCGTCACGGTGGCCCGCGTCGTGCTCCGCTGGCTCAACCAGCGCGGCGTAGTGGTTATCCCCAAAACGGTACGCCCCGAACGCATGGCGGAGAATCTGGACCTCTTCAGCTTTACGCTGACGGACGACGAGATGCAGGCCATTGCCCGCCTGGATACGGGCCGCAGCCCCATCTATGACGACCAGGACCTGCCGACCGTAAGGGCCATCGGGACGCATAAGATACACGACTGAGGCGGCGTGTGCCCGCCGGTGCGGACGGTTCTGTGCGCTTTCGCCGGCTGCGGCGCGGCCCCGGCGCCCCAGGCCGGGCCTGCGCTTCGACCGCCTCCCGGCCCTTTCCGCCCGTCCGGCCCGCGTCCCGCCGGCGGGGCGCATACAGCCAGTGCGGCCGCCGTCTTCCATGAACGGAGACGGCGGCCGCAGGGCTTGTGGGGCGGCGCCGGGAGCTTATGGCGCGGGCCGCTCGTGGCGGGGCAGGCTGTCGCGCACCAGTTCGTACGACTGGCGCACCAGGCGGCGCACCTCGTCGTCGGGCAGGTCGCCGCCCAGGCCCAGGCTCACCCAGTAGCGGGCGTTCAGGTTGTAGGGCCGGCCTACGGCGGTGTAGCGCGCCTCGAGTTCCGCAATCTGCTCCGGCGGGCATTTCACGGTGCAGGTCTCGAACCGGTCGATGTCCGTAAAGCAGAATATCCTGTGCCCTACGTAGAAGGCCAGGATGGCGTGGCGGCCGCGGAAGAATTTCTCGAACGGCATCTTCTCATGACTGCCCGGCAGGGCGAGGCAGTAGTCGCGGAAAGTCTCGATGTCCATGGCTCAGTGTGTGTCGTAGCCTCCTTCCCCGCCCGTCGGCCGGAGCGGCGCGGGGGGCGGGGTGGAGTGCCTGTCGGGACAAAGGTACGAAGATTTGCCGTACGGCCGCCGGTCGGCCGTACCCGTTTCGCCGCCGCGGCGACCGGCGCAGGGGGATTTTCTGTTAAAAACGTTTGCCCAGGTCCTGTTTTTTTACGAATATTGCAACCCGCTGGCGACACGGAGACGCTCCTGCCGTTTCCGGACCGGCATCCCGGCCGGCCGAAGCGTTGCCCTGCCGGCGGAGACTGTAACCGACAAACCATTCATCCCTACCCATGAAGAAACATACTTTCAAGGAGTGGCTAATAGCGGTAAGGCCCTGGTCCTTTCCCGCTTCGGCCGTCCCCGTTCTGGCCACCTTGGCCTACCTGCAATGGTCGCGGGGCGACGTGGACTGGGTCAGCGGCATCTGGGCCCTGTTGAACATCGTGCTTTTCCATGCCGCAGGAAACACGTGGAGTGACTATCACGACTTCGAGCGAGGCGTGGACGCTCCGGACACGTTCGGCGTCAAGACGCTGACGGGCGGCATGTTCCGTCCGCAGGAGATTCGCCGCCTGTCGTTAGGCCTGCTGGCCGTGGCGTGTGCAGCCGGGCTGGGCCTGATGCTGCGCACGGGCTGGCCCCTCCTGGCTTTCGGCCTGGCGGGCATAGCCTTGTCGATAGGCTATCCGTGGCTGAAGTACCGCGCCCTGGGCGACGCGGACATCTTCCTGACCTACGCCCTCCTGCCCATGCTGGGAACGTCCTACGTGGCTACGGGGAGCGTTGACGGACACGTGCTCTGGCTCGCCTTGCCCATTGGCCTGATTACGGTGGCCATACTCCATTGCAACAACACGCGGGACATCCAGACCGACGCCAGGGTCCACATCCGCACGCTGGCCATGCTGTTGGGCGGGCGCAAGTCCGTGGCGCTCTACTGTCTGGAGATACTGCTCCCGTTCCTGTGGCTGCTGGGCTGCGCCTTGGGGGGCGCCATGCCCTGGTGGGTGCTGTTGGCCTGGGGCGCCTTGCTGCCGGCGGCGGGCAACGTGCGGAAGGCCGTCGCCTATTTCCGCGACGGGCAGGCCGCTTTGGCCCATCTGGACGAATTTACCGCCAAGCTCCAGCTCCTGTTCGGCCTGTTGGTTTCACTGTCTTTCCTCATTGCGGTATGGGTAGGATGACGCGCCTGGCCCTGTCCCTCGTTCTCGCGGCCCTGTTGTGGACGACGATGTTCTCACCCTGGACGGCGCCTTACGTAAACTTCTGGTGGACGATGACTTGCTCCGCCCTGACGCTCGGTGTGCTCGCCACCTGCTTCCGGCCGGGTTGGTGGCACGACTTGCACTGGTCGGCGGCCAACGTCGTAGGCGGCTTGCTGCTGGCCGTGGCGCTGTGGCTCGTGTTCTGGACGGGCGACAAGGTGGCCGCCTGGCTCTTCGACTTTGCCCGCCCGCAGGTCGACGCCATCTATGGCATGAAGGACGGGCACGCCGCCTGGCTGCTGACGTTGCAGATGCTGTTCATCATCGGACCGGCCGAGGAAATCTTCTGGCGCGGCTACGTGCAGCACACCCTGTCGGAGCGCTTCGGAGCCAACGCCGGGCTGGTCGTGGCCACGGTGCTCTACGCCCTGGTCCATGCCGGCTCGTGCAACTTCATGCTGGTGATGGCCGCGCTCGTAGCCGGCGCTTTCTGGGGCCTGCTCTACCGTTTCTTCCCCCGGCGTTTTTCGGCCATCGTCCTTTCCCACGCGCTGTGGGACGTGGCCGTGTTCATCTGGTTCCCCATCTGAGCGCGGCGGGAACTCTCCGACGCGGCGCGGTAACTCTTCGCAGAACGGAGTTGCCGCGCCGCGTGTTTTCCGGGCCGGCCCGGAGCGGCGGGGCCCTTGTTGGCCTTTTCGTCCGGACTGTCCCGCCGGCCGCCCGTCCGGACCGCGGGGCCGGGGAGCTACGGGGAGACCGCCCGCTCCGCCGTTTGCTTTTTTTAATCAGAAAAGGACGATTTTCTGCGCGGGGCATCGGATTTATGACTATATTTCGTGGGCCAAATCTACGTAAGTGATGAGACCGAAACCAAGTTTCCTGTTCATATTGTTCTGTGTTATGGTGAGTCAAGTCAGTTGTTCGTTTTCACAAGGAAAGTTGAAAAAGCGTGTGCCCGCCGTGGCCGGCAGCTTCTATCCGGCCGACTCGGCCGGGCTAAGGGCGGAAGTCGACAGCTTCCTGGCCGCAGCGGCCGGGCCCGTACGGAAGGACGTGCAGGCTGTCATCGTGCCGCACGCCGGTTACGTCTTCTCCGGCGCGACCGCCGGGAAAGCCTTTGCCGCCATAGACCCGGCAACGCCTTACCGCCGTGTCTTTTTGCTCGGGCCCAGTCACCGGGCCGCTTTCGACGGGGCCTCGGTCAACGGCGCGTACAGCCACTACCTGACGCCCCTGGGCGAGGTGCCCGTGGACCGCGAGGTGTGCGACCGCCTGCTGGAGGCCGACAGCGTGTTCCGCTTCGTGCCGGAGGCGCACGAGAAGGAGCATTGCCTGGAAGTGGAGTTGCCCTTCCTGCAAGTACGGCTGGAGCAAATGCCTCCCATCGTGCCCGTCATTGTCGGGACGCAGAATCTGGAGAAACTGGGCCGCGTCGCCGCCGCGTTACAGCCCTATTTCACGCCCGAGAATCTCTTCGTCGTGAGCAGTGACTTCTCGCACTATCCCGCTTACGACGACGCCGTGCGCGTAGACCGCGCCACCGGTACCGCTATTGCCAGCGGTTCGCTGGAAAACTTTCTCGGCACGCTGTCCGACAACGTGGAGCTGCAGCTACCGAACCTGCAGACCAGCGCTTGCGGCCAGGCGCCCATCGCCGTGCTGCTGATGCTGGCCGCGCAGGCCGGGAATCTGCAGATAAGACACCTGGCCTATTGCAACTCGGGCGATTCGCCCTACGGCAGTCGCGACGAGGTGGTGGGCTATCATGCGTTCACCGTCGTGCCGCGCAGTGCCGACGACGACAGGCCCGCCGAAGCGCGCTTCTCGCTGACGAAAGCGGAGAAGCGGACCCTGCTCGACGTCGCCCGGCGCACCATCGGGAACGCCTTGGCGGGGAAGCGCGACCTGCCTTACGAGCCGGAGCAGCTGACCGACCGCCTGAACGCGCCGTGCGGCGCTTTCGTCACGCTCTATCTCGACGGCCAGCTGCGGGGATGTATCGGGAACCTGGTGGGGCGCCGTCCGCTCTACCTTACCGTCCAGGCGATGGCCAAGGCAGCGGCGTTTGAAGACCCCCGGTTCCGCCCGCTGACAGCCGGCGAGTTGTCCCGCGTCCACATAGAGATCTCCGTGCTGTCCCCGTTGAAGCGCATCCGCTCGGCCGAGGAGTTTGAACTGGGCCGGCACGGCATCTTCATGATCAAGGGCTCGCACCAGGGCACCTTCCTGCCGCAGGTGGCCGAAGAGACGCACTGGACGAAGGAAGAGTTCCTGGGCCATTGCGCCCGCGACAAGGCCGGACTTTCCTGGGACGGCTGGCGCGACGCAGAGTTGTACGTTTACGAAGCGGAGGTGTTCGATGAAGGCGGAGTGGACTGAACGGCAGGACGATTGTCGCGAGGCGGACTATTACCGTCGCGAAGCGGACGGGACGCTGACGTGCGAACTCTGTCCCCATGCCTGCCGCCTGGCCGACGGTCAGCGGGGACGCTGCCGCAGCCGCCGGAACCGCGGCGGCCGGCTCTGGGCCGACAGTTACGGGAAGGTGTGTGCCCTGAATATTGACCCGGTGGAGAAAAAGCCGCTCTTTCACTACTACCCCGGGGCGCGCTGCCTCTCGCTGGCGGCGACGGGCTGCAACCTGTCCTGCCGCAACTGCCAGAACTGGACCATTTCGCAGGCCGCGCCGCAGGAGGTGGACTGCGCGGCGCTGGGCCCCGACGAGGTTGCGCGGCTGGCCCGGGCGAACCGTTGCCCGATGGTGGCCTATACCTACACCGAACCGCTCACCTATTACGAATACACGCGCGACTGTGCGGCGGCCTGCCGGGCGGCGGGGCTGAAAAACGTGCTCGTAACGGCCGGATACGTGAACGAGGCCCCGCTCGGCGAACTCCTGGCCAACGTGGACGCGGCCAACGTGGACCTGAAGTCCTTCTCGGACGAAGTGTATCGCAGCATAAGCCATGCGACCCTGAAGCCGGTGCTCCGCACGCTGGAGCGTATGCTCGAAGCCGACGTGTGGGTGGAAGTGACGAACTTGCTGATTCCCGGCGTGAACGACGACCGGGCGATGATTCGCGCCATGTGTTCCTGGCTCGTCGCCCACGGTTTTGCGGAACAGCCGCTGCATTTCAGCCGCTTCTTCCCCCAATACCGGATGAGCGACGTGCCGCCCACGCCCGTGGAGACGTTGCGCGCGGCCCGCGACGTGGCCCGCGACTGCGGCATGCAGTACGTCTATCTGGGCAACGTCCGTCTGCCCGGCGCCGAGGACACGGTCTGTCCCGATTGCGGTACGGTCCTGGTGCGCCGGGACGGTTACCGCGTGGCGGCGGACGGTTTCACGGGCATCTGTCCCCGTTGCGGCAAAACCGTAGCTGGACATTTTGGCTGAACATCCAGACTGGAATCGGATAAACCCGGACGGCCGGCCTGCCGTCCCCGTCCGCCGGGAGCGTCAGTCGCTTCGCGGACGGGGGCGCAGGCCGGTCGTCTGTATGCCGATAGGGCGAAGGGCCCCTTACCGGTTGCACGCCTTCAGCGCCTGAACGACAGCCGCCGTGAAGCCTTGGCGCTCCAGTTCGTTCAGTCCCCTGATGGTCATGCCGCCAGGCGTCGTGATTTTGTCGATTTCTTCCTCCGGGTGCAAGCCGTGGCTGAGCAGGAGGTCGGCGGCTCCCCGCAGCGTGTGGGCTACGATTTCCGTAGCCAGGGCGGGACGTAGCCCCAGTTCGACCGCTCCCTCCGTCGCGGCGCGTACGTAGCGCAGGGCGAAGGCCAGGCCGCACGAGGCGACGGCCGTTCCGGCGGGCATGAGGCTTTCTTCAATCAGCACGGCCTTGCCTGTCCCGTTGAACAGGCGTACGACGAGTTCCGTCTGTTTGGCCGAGGCGTTCAGCGCCGACAGGAGCGTGACGCTGCTGCCTACTTCGATGGCCGTGTTGGGCATGGCGCGGAACAGCACGGGTAGGGCGGAACCGGCGTCGGGCCGGTCGCAGCAGAGGCGGGCTCGGAGCTGCTCGAACGTGAGCCCGGCCACGACGGAGACTACGACTTGCCGGCTGAAGTCCAGCACGGGCCGAATCTCTTCGAGCACCTCCCCGGCAATCCAGGGCTTTACCGCCAGAAACACGACGTCCGCCCCGCGGACCGCGGCACCATTTTCGAGGCCGGTGCTGATACCCGGGCACGACGTCCGCATACGTTCCAGCGTGGCCTCGGTACGGGCCGTGCAGATGAGGTCTGACGGGCGGAGCAGGGCGCTCTGTACCAGACCGCGGGCGATAGCGCCGCCCATGTTTCCACAACCGATAATAGCAATTTTCATAGGGAAGAAAGACAGGAAATAAAGGGTTGAACGGATGAACAGTACAAACGTACGCAAAAAATCTCAGACGCGCGCCCTTTCCCCCGGATTTCGTTTTACGGGCCCTAGCCCCGTAAAAACTGGGACTATTCCTGTAGCGACGGGCCCTATCCCCGTAAGAACTGGGACTATTCCCGTAAAAACTGGGCCTATCCCCGTAAGAACTGGCCCTATTCCCATGGCGACGGGGCTAAGCCCAGGCGTTGCGGAAACTAACGCCCGCACCGCCCGCCGTATGCCAACAAAAAGGGCAACAGTCCTCGCGGCCTGTTGCCCTTGTGTGATTCGCTTGGGGTTCGAACCCAAGACCCCAACATTAAAAGTGTTGTGCTCTACCAGCTGAGCTAGCGAATCTCACCTTATTGCTGTTAAGCGAGTGCAAAGGTAGAAGTTTGCGCGCAGATGGCCAAATTTTTCCAGGACTTTTTTCGGAGACACTGCGATTTGCCCCCTGGCGCGGCGGCCGGGCCGGGGCGGCGGTTTCCGGCGGAGCAGGGGGTGCGGGCAAGGCGCCGTCAGATGTTGGCTACGCGCATGATGTCGGCGAATACGCCCGCGGCGGTCACATCGGCACCGGCGCCGTAGCCCTGTATGAGCATGGGGTACTCCTTGTATCGCTCCGTGGTGAGGAGTATGATGTTGTTCGCCCCTTCCAGTTGGTAGAACGGGTGTTGCTCGGGGATTTCGCGCAGGCCTACGCTGGCGTGGCCGTCCTTCCATTCCGCCACGAAGCGCCAGCAACTGTGCGAGGTGGCCAACTGCCGGCGCCGGGCCTCGAACTGGGCATCGAGCGAGGGGAGGTCTTTCCAGAAATCTTCCAGGCTGCCCTCGAACATTTCCGCGGGGATGAAGAGCTGGCGTTCCACGTCTTCCGTCTCCAGGCGGTAACCGCTTTCGCGGGCCAATATGGTGAGCTTGCGCACCACGTCGATGCCCGACAGGTCGATGCGGGGGTCGGGTTCGCTGTAGCCTTCCTCGAGCGCCATGCGTACGGCGCGGCTCAGCGTGACGTCGGCCGAGAGCGTGTTGAATACGTAGTTGAGCGTCCCGCTGAGCACGGCCTCGATGTGGAGAATACGGTCGCCCGAGCCGCGCAGGTCGTTGATGGTGTTGATGATAGGGAGCCCGGCCCCGACGTTTGTCTCGAAGAGAAACTTGACACCGCGGTCGCGCGCGGTGTGCTTGAGGCGCAGGTAGTTGTCGTAGGCCGACGACGCGGCAATCTTGTTGGCTGCCACGACGGATACGTTGTGGCGCAGCAGGCATTCGTACTGTGCCGCGACGTCGGCGCTGGCGGTGCAGTCCACGAAGACCGAGTTGTAGAGATTCAGTTCCAGAATCTTCTGAACCATACGTTCGACGCCGCCCTGCCCGTCGCCGTTCATGGCTTCCCTGAAGTGCTCCGGGTCGATGCCTGTCGGATTGTAGGCCGCCAGGCGGCTGCTGCTCACGCCGATAATGTTCAGCTTCAGGCCGCGTTCCTTCATGAGCAGTCGCCGTTGGGCCGCAATCTGGGCGAGCAGGCTGGAGCCGACGGTGCCCGTTCCGCAGATGTAGAGGTTAAGCTCCTGGTATTCGCTGAGAAAAAAACTGTCGTGGAGGACATTGAGCGCCTTGCCGAGCAGTGACCGCTCCACGACGAAGGAAAGGTTTATCTCGAGCGCGCCCAGCGCCACGGCGCAGACGCTGATGCCGTTGCGTCCCAGCACACTGAAAAGTTTTCCGGCGATACCCGGCGTGCGTTTCATGTGTTCGCCTACGACGGCGATGGTAGCCAGTCCGTCGACGAGCTGTGCGGGATTCATGGCGCCGTCGGCGATTTCCTGGCTGAACTCCTTGTCGAGCAGGCGGCAGGCCTTACGGGCGTCGGGCGGCGTCATACAGATGGAGGTGCTGGTCTCGGAGGACGTCTGCGCCACCATAAAGACACTGATGCCTCCGTTGGCCAGCGTTGTGAAGATGCGGCGGTTGACGCCGATGACGCCTACCATCGACATGCCGCTGACGGTCACCATGCTCATTTCGTTAACGGAGGAGATGCCGCGGATAGGGCGGTCGGAGCTGCTGGCTTCGCGGCGGATGACGCTGCCGGGGGCCGTCGGGTTGAACGTATTCTTGACGTAGATGGGGATGTTCTTGGTGCAGACGGGGAATATGGTGGGGGGATAGACGACCTTGGCGCCGAAGTTGCAGAGCTCGGTGGCTTCGCCGTAGGACAGTTGGTCGATGGTATAGGCCGACGGGATGACGCGCGGGTCTGCCGTGAGAAATCCGTCTACGTCAGTCCAGATTTCAAGCGCTTCGGCATCCAGCGCCGCGGCGATGATGGACGCGGTGTAGTCCGAGCCGCCCCGGCCCAGGTTGGTCGTAACGCCGGACTGCGCGTCGCTGGCGATGAAGCCGCCGACGATAGACACCGCACAGCGTTCGGCAAAGGTCTCGCGCACCAGGCGGTTGGTCGTTTCAAAGTCCACGATGTGTTTTTCCCCCTGGCGTACGGTCTTGATGAACTGGCGGGAGTCGAAGTGGCGCGCGCCGTCGATGAGGGCGGTACAAATCAACGAGGAGAGCCGCTCGCCATAGGACACGATGGCGTCGGCCGTCTTGGGCGTAAGGTCCTGGATAAGGCAAACGCCGTGAAGGATGCTGCGCAGTTCGCCCAGCAGACTGTCGACCGTCGTCAGCAGTTGCTGCCTGCGTTCCGGGGCTATGACCGCCTCCACCATGTCGTGGTGGCGCTGCCGCAGGGCGTCGACGCCGTCCTGGTAGGCCGTATCGCCGGCGGCCGCCTGTTGCGACAGGGCGATGAGGCGGTCGGTGACGCCGCCCAGGGCCGATACGACGACAATGACGGGGTGCTCCGTCGCGTCGACGATGCGTTTCACGCTACGTATGCTCTCAGGCGTCCCGACGGACGTCCCTCCAAATTTCAAGATTTTCATAATTCCCTTGGTTTTATAGTCTGATGTCCCGCGCGGTGGGACTGTCCGCGTTTAGAGTTTCACTTTTTCCCTGACGGCTTTCGATTCGTTCTGCAGGCGGTCGAGTGAGCTGACGGCGTAGGTGAAACGCCGGCTGCCGTCCTGGTAAGGCAGCTTGATGAACGTGTCTTGGGTAATGGCCACGATGTTAGACGGGTCGTCCGTGTCCTTCTTTTCGCCTTTCTCGAATCGGTAGACCACGTACCATTTTGCCTTGTCCATTTCCTTCTTGCCCTTGGGGGCGGTCCAGAAGAGGTAGTAGCCGTCCGGCATCCACAGGTCCTTCACATGGCGCGGCTTTTTGGGGGCTTTCTTGTCTATGAAGGGCATGGACGGCTGCAGGGCGGGGTAGCGGTGATAGTATTGGCGGAGCGCCGTGGCGTAGTTGCCCTCGTTGCGCACGACGGCGGCCGAGTACCAGAGGCAGCTCCCGACGATGCCGGGCAGGGAGCGTTGCAGGCGGAACTTGGCGGGCAGCTGGTTGACGGCGGGGTTTTGCCGGTCGGCGGCGCGCACGGTCCGCTCCACGTCCTGCCCGATGACGAGGGGCCGTTTCGAGGCGTAGCGGCTCCACCAGCGCACCAGGGTCTCGTAGTCGGCGGCCGGGTGGCCTATTTCCCAGTACACCTGCGGTACGGTGTAGTCCACCCATCCCTCGTCAATCCAGAAGAGGACGTCGGCATAGAGGTCGTCGTAATTCTGCAAGCCGTTCGTGGCACTGCCCGGGATGTCGTTGCCCCCCTTCGCGTTGTGGTAGATGCCAAAGGGAGAAACGCCGAACTTTACCCACGGCTTGACGGCCCGCAGCGTGTCGTGGAGCATCTCGATGAAGCGGTTCACGTTGTAACGCCGCCAGTCGTCGCGGTCTGTGAAGCCTTCGTTGTAGCGGCGGAACGTGGCGTCGTCGGCTATGGTCTGCCCCGCCGCGGGGTAGGGATAAAAATAGTCGTCGATGTGCAGCCCGTCGACGTCGTAGCGGCGCACGATGTCCGCCGCCACGCGGCAGATGTATTCCCTGTTGGCCGGCAGCCCGGGGTCGAAGATGAGGAGGCCGTCGTAAGCGAAGAAGCGCTCGGGGTGCTTCAGGTAGGGATGGGTCGTAGCCAGCTGGCTCGTGCCTTTCGTCTTGGCGCGGAACGGGTTAATCCAGGCGTGCAGCTCCATGCCCCGGCGATGGCACTCCCTGACCATCCACTCCAGGGGATCCCAGTAGGGCTGCGGCGCCCGGCCCTGCTGTCCCGTGAGAAAGCGGCTCCACGGCTCGTAAGGGCTGGCGTAGAGCGCGTCAGCCTCTCCGCGCACCTGGAAAATAATGGTGTTGATGCCACAGTCTTTGAGCGCGTCCAGCTGGCGAGTCAGGTTGGCTTGCATCTGCCCGGGGCTCATGCCTTGGAATTGCCCGTTAATCATTTGAATCCAGGCGCCGCGAAATTCCCGTTTCGGCGTCGCTACGGTCTGTGCGGTTGCGGCCAGGGCGAAGAGGGCCAGCAAAAGGGAGAATACTTTCTTGATGTACATGGTCCGGTTTAGGTAAGGGTGGATAAATTGGCTGTAAAGGTACGCTTTTTTGAGGAAAAACTCCGCGGCTCTTCCCCTTTTTGTCGCGTATCGGCCTCGGCGCGGGGCTAAGGCGGCGGTCGGCGATGCCTCGGCGCCGCCTTCCGCGGCCCGGGGCGGCTGTTTTTCCCCTTATCCGGCGGGCGGTTTCCTGAAAGATGCCGGCGTCCGGCCAAAAAGGTGGTGCCGGCGGCCCTTGCTCCGGTGGAAATTCATATATTTGCCTCGTTGTTCCATTTTATATAAAACACATCCACACTATGAAAAGAACCACCGTATTACTTTGCCTGTTGCTATGGGCCGTAGCCGCCTTTGCCTACACCGAGCGCAATCTGCTCGAGAAACGGGCCAGTGTCGAAACCCTTAAGGACGTCCTGCTGATGGACCAGCAGTGGGTCCCCTTTCCCGACTATGCCGACCGCGCCGGCTGGGAGGCCTTTTTGGGGCCCTACCGGGAGACCTACATCCGCCGCGGAGAGAAGCGGCTGGACTACCGCTGGCAGGTGGTGCGTGCTACGGACTACCTGGAATTTGAGCGGACGGGCAACCGGGACGTAATGGAGAATCCCTACAACGAGAACATTTTCGCCATCGTCGACTTGCTGTTGGCCGAACTGGCGGAGGGCAAGGGCCGCTTCGTAGACCAGCTCATCAACGGCGTATTCCACAGCTGCGAGATGACGTCCTGGGCGCTGGCAGCCCATATCATCGTGCAGCCTACGCACCGCGCCCTGCCCGCCTACGATTATCCGGTCATCGACCTCGTCTCGGGCGATTTGAGCGGCGTGCTTTCCTGGACCTATTATTTCATGCACCGGCAGTTCGACAAGGTGGACCCTGAGATTTCCCGCAGGCTGCGTCACGAGCTCGAGGCACGCACCATAACGCCCTACCTGACGAATGACTCCTTCTGGTGGATGGGGCGAAACTACAACGGGCGGATGCTCAACAACTGGAATCCCTGGTGCAACAGCAACGTACTGATGACCTTCCTGCTGATGGAGAACGACCGCGACCGCCTGGCCCAGGCCGTATATCTAACCATGGAGTCGGTGGACAAATACCTGAACTACATAAAGGCCGACGGCGGTTGCGAGGAGGGCCCGTCCTACTGGGGCCACGCCGCCGGCAAGACGCTCGACTATCTTGAACTGCTCGCTCTGGCGACCGGCGGAAAAGTGACCATCTGGGACGAACCGATGATTCGGCGTATGGGCGAATACATCTCCCGTTCGTACGTGGGCGACGGGTGGGTGGTCAATTTTGCCGACGCCTCGGCCAAGGGCGAGGAGAATCCGGCCCTTGTCTACCGCTTCGGGAAGGCGGTGGGCAGCGACGAGCTGAAGGGCTTCGCCGCCTTGCTCCGCCGGCCGTCCGCCACGCCGTCCAACGGCCGCGACCTTTTCCGCACCTTGTCCGCGCTGGCCGTCGACCGGGAGCTGCAGGCGGCGGAACCCGGGCACGACGTCCCTGCCTTCACCTGGTATCCCGAGACGCAGTTCTGCTATCAGACCACGCCCGAGGGCCTTTTCGTTGCCGCCAAGGGCGGTTACAACGACGAGAGCCACAATCATAACGATGTCGGGAGCTTTTCAGTGTGGATGGACCATACGCCCGTCCTCATCGACGCCGGGGTCGGCACCTACACGCGCCAGACGTTCAGCAGCGAGCGTTATTCCATCTGGACCATGCAGAGCAATTATCACAACCTGCCTATGATTAACGGCGTGCCCGAGCGTTATGGGCGGAAATACAAGGCTTCCGACGTGAAGGCGAGTGCCGGCCGTTTCGAGGCCAATATCGCCCCGGCCTACCCGAAGGAGGCGCAGGTGAAGCGCTGGGTACGCTTGTACCGCGTGAAAGGGCGGCAGGTCCGGGTGGAAGACGCCTTCGAGCTGGCGCAAACCGTCGCGCCCAACGTGGTGAACTTCATGACGTGGGGCAGCGTAGACAGCGCCATGCCGGGCAAGGTGCGCATTGCCGCCGGCGACGTGCAGGCCGAGCTGACCTACGACGCGCGTCAGTTCAGCCTGGCTGTCGAGCCGGTCGCCCTGATCGACCCGCGCCTTTCCAAGGTGTGGGGCAAGGAAATCTACCGCCTGTCCTTTACGGCCAAGAGCCAGAAGCTGAAGGGAAAGTATGCCTTTACGCTCAGAAAGTTGTAGTGCCCCGGCACCGGCTTGCCTGTCAGCGCGGCCCGCGGAGAGTGTCTCCGCCGGCCGCGCTACCTTTTTTCCGGGCGGCGCGGCGTGGTGGCGCTCGCCGTCCCGCCGCCTCTTCCGCCGGCCGCATCCGGCGCGGGGCAACGCCCGGCCGGGCCCCGGCCGCCGTTCCGTCGCCGGTGCGCCGTCCTCGTCGGCGGCGGGCCTGGGTCTCATTAAGTGAGAGCTGGAATTGTCCAACTTTCAACTTTTTCGTAACTTCGCGCCAAATTAGACAGAAAACTTATCTTAATTATGATGACAGCCAACGAAATACGAGAATCTTTCAAGCGATTCTTCGAGCAGCAGGGCCATCTTGTCGTGCCCTCTGCGCCGATGGTGATCAAGGACGACCCTACGCTCATGTTTACCAACGCCGGGATGAACCAGTTCAAGGATATTATCCTGGGCAACGTCGAGCCGAAGTGTCGCCGTCAGACCGACTCGCAGAAATGCCTGCGCGTATCGGGCAAGCACAACGACCTGGAAGAGGTGGGACACGACACGTACCACCACACCATGTTCGAGATGTTGGGCAACTGGAGCTTCGGCGACTATTTCAAGAAAGAAGCCATCACGTGGGCCTACCAGTATCTGGTCGACGTGCTCAAGATTGACCCGAAAGACCTCTACGTGACCGTTTTTGAAGGTTCGCCCGAGGAGGGCCTGGCTCGCGACGACGAGGCCGCCGGCTACTGGGCGCAGTTCTTCCCCGAGGACCACATCATCAACGGCAACCGCCACGACAATTTCTGGGAAATGGGCGACACGGGTCCCTGCGGCCCCTGCTCCGAAATCCATATCGACTCGCGCACGGAGGCAGAGAAAGCCGCCGTTCCCGGTGCGCAGCTGGTCAACAAGGACAATCCGCAGGTCATCGAAATCTGGAACCTTGTCTTCATGCAGTACAACCGCAAGGCCGACGGCTCGCTCGAGCCGCTGCCCCACCGCGTCATCGACACCGGCATGGGCTTCGAGCGCCTCGTGCGCGTCATGCAGGGCAAGCACTCCAACTACGACACGGACGTGTTCCAGCCCCTCATCCGCAAAATCGGCGAGTTGAGCGGCTTCACCTACGGGGAGAACGAGCAGACCGACGTGGCCATGCGCGTGGTCGCCGACCACTTGCGCGCCATTGCCTTCAGCATCGCCGACGGGCAGTTGCCCTCGAACGCCAAGGCCGGCTACGTCATCCGCCGCATCTTGCGCCGCGCCGTGCGCTACGCCTACACTTTCCTGGGCCAGCGCTCCGCGTTCATGTACCGCCTCGTGCCGACGCTTGTCGCCGAGATGGGCGGCGCCTACCCGGAACTCGTGGCGCAGCAAGGCTTGATAGAGCGCGTCATGAAAGAGGAGGAAGAAGCCTTCCTGCGCACGCTCGCCACGGGCATTTCGATGCTCGAAGGCGTCATAGCCGAGACGAAGGCGAAAAGCGGGAAGACGGTGGACGGCGTGAAGGCCTTCACCCTCTTCGACACCTACGGCTTCCCCCTCGACCTGACGGAGCTCATCTGCCACGAACAGGGGCTCGAAGTGGACGAGGACGTCTTCAACGCCGAGATGCAGAAGCAGAAGGACCGCGCCCGCAACGCCGCCGCCGTAGAGACGGACGACTGGGTCGTACTGGCCGAGGGCGAGACGGAGTTCCGCGGCTGGGACTGCACGGAGTGCGAGTCGCGCATCCTGCGCTACCGCCGCGTGCAACAGAAGAAGCAGACGTTCTACGAGCTGGTGCTCGACGTGACCCCCTTCTACGCCGAAATGGGCGGACAGGTGGGCGACCGCGGCGTACTGGAGAGCGACAGCGAGAAGGTGGAAATCTTCGACACAAAGCGGGAAAACAACCTGCCCATCCATCTGACGCAGGAGCTTCCGGCACACCCTGAGGCCGTCTTCCATGCCGCAGTGGACAAGGAGGCACGCAGCGGCAGCGAGGCCAATCACACCGCCACGCACCTCCTGGACCAGGCACTCCGCGAAGTGCTCGGCACGCACGTGGAGCAGAAAGGCTCGCTCGTCACGCCGGACTACCTGCGCTTCGACTTCTCCCACTTCCAGAAGGTGACGCCCGAGGAGCTGCGCCAGGTGGCCCGCATCGTCAACCGCCGCATCCGCGAGGACATCCCCCTGCAGGACCATCGCGACGTACCCATCGAGCAGGCCAAGCAACTGGGCGCCATCGCCCTCTTCGGCGAGAAGTACGGCGACCGCGTACGCGTGGTGCAGTTCGGGAAGAGCGTAGAGTTTTGCGGCGGTTGCCACGTGAAGAGCACCGGCCGCATCGGGCTGTTCCGCATAGTCTCCGAGAGCAGCGTGGCTGCCGGCGTGCGCCGCATCGAAGCCATCACGGGGCGTGCGGCCGAGCAGAGCATCTACGACGCCGAGGACGTTCTGGCCGGCGTCCGTTCCTTCTTCAACAACGCCAAGGACCTGACGGCGGCCATCAGACGCACCATCGAGGAGAACGACGGCCTGCGCCACCAGGTGGAGAACTACGTCAAGGCCCAGGTAACGACGCTGCGTGACAAACTCGTGGCCCAGGCCGAGGACCGCGGCGGCGTGAAACTCATCAAGACCGTGCTCCCCATGGCCGTACCGGCCGACGTCGTGAAAGACCTGGCCTTCCAGCTTTCCGGCCTCGTGCCCGAAAACCTCCTGTGCGTCATCGGCAGCAGCAACGAGGGCAAGCCGCTCCTCACGGTGATGATCAGCAAGAACCTCATCGCGCACAACGGATGGAACGCCGGCAACCTGGTGCGCGAGGCGGCCCGCCTCATCAAAGGCGGTGGCGGCGGCGCGCCCCACTTCGCCACGGCCGGCGGCAAGGACGTCGACGGACTGGGTTCGGCCGTCGAGAAGGTCGTGGAGCTGACCGGCATCTGAACCGAACATCCGGAGCGGCGCGGACCGTCGGTCTGCGTCGCTCCGTCCGCATAGAGGCGCCTCGCCCACCGGCTGCGTGCAACAGCAGTGGGCGGGGCGCTGTGTGTGGAGGCCGGCCGGCGCCGCCGACAGTTTCGCGCGCCACGGGCCTTAGCCCAGTTTTTACGGGCCCTATCCCCGTCGCGACGGGAATAGGGCCCGTTCCGGCTCCGCTTACCGGGCGGCCCGGCGGGAGAGTGGCCGCCCCGGCGGCAAGGCACGGAAAAGCCCCCGGCGGCGGACTGGGCGTTCGCGGCCGGGGGCTTGTGGGGGCTGAGGTGGGGCTTATTTATAGCGCAACCATTTGAGCATTTCCTTCATTGAGGGCTTCTTGCCGTACATCAGGATGCCGACGCGGTAGATCTTGGCCCCGACCCACGTGACGAGTAGCGCGCTGCCGAAGAGCAGGACGACGGACAGCAGCTCCTGCCAGAGGGGCACGCCGAAGGGGATGCGGACCATCATGACGATAGGCGAGGTGAGGGGGAACAGGGAGCTCCAGAAGGCCAACGGGCCGTCGGTGTTCTCGATGCTGTACATGGCCGCGTAGAGGCCGAAGAGCATGATGAGCACTACGGGCGTGACGAACTGCGAGCTGTCCTCCTGCTCGTTGACGCTGGCCCCGACGGCGGCGAAGAAGGAGGCGTAGAGCAGATAGCCGCCGATGAAGTAGACGACAAACATGATGCCCATCTCCCAATAGGGCAGGTTGAGAATGGCGGCAACGGCCTCGCTCGTCTCCGAGGCCGGGACGTTGGCGGGCATGCCGCCGCTCATCATCATCGCGGCGTCGGGCGACGTGGCCGCCTCGATGCCGAAGAAGGCCCCGCAGGCGGTCAGAATGATGCCCAGGAGAATGCCCCAGATGACTATCTGCGTGAAGCCTACGAGAGCGATGCCGACGATTTTGCCCATCATGAGCTGGAAGGGCTTTACGCTCGACACCATGAGCTCCATGATGCGGTTCGTCTTCTCTTCCATCACGCCTTGCATGACCATGGCCCCGTACGTCATCACAAAGAAGTAGATGACGAAAGTAAAGAGGAAGCCGGCCACCATGGCGACCGTCGTGCTGGAGGTAGTGCTGTCGCCCTCGGCGGTACGTTTCACCGTGGCGATGCTAAACTCGGACTGCACGTCCTTGATGATGTTGTCCAGTCCCGCTATGCCCGTGGCTTCCAGCTTGTCGCGCCGCACTTGCTCGTTAAGGATGTTGGTGGCGTAGCTCAGGAGGTCGGCCGGCACCTCGCGGCGCGAGGCGATGAGCACGTTGCGCGGGTTCTCCGTCAGGTCGCCCTTGATGAGGACGACGGCTTCCACGTCGCTGTCCTCCTGGTAGAAGCTGGCGCTGTCGGCGGGCGAGGGGACGTAGCGGTAGCTGGCGTCGTCCTTGAAGAGTCCGGCGTAGCGGCCCGTGTCGTCCACGATTACGACGGTCTCTTGCGTGTCGCTCTTGATGGTGGACAGCCAGAGGGGCACCACGATGAGCGCCGCCAGCAGGAAGGGCGTGAGGATGGTGAGCAGGATGAAGGATTTCTTCTTAACGCGCGTGGTAAATTCGCGCTGGATTACGATAAGCGTCTTGTTCATGGCGTGGGAGTTTAGTTAAGGTGGGAGGCTTCAGGGACCGGCGGCGCAGCGGCACCCACGACCTTGAGGAATATTTCTTGCATGGAAGGCATCTGCTCGCAGAAGGAGCGGAGCTCGACGTCCTGGCACAGCAGGGCGGCCAGCTCGGAGTTGCTGAGGTGGGCCGCCTTGCGGATGCGGTAGGTGTCGGCCCCTTCGTGCGCGGTGTGGGAGAGCACCTCGTAGCAGTCGGGTCGCGGCTGTAGCGTGCCGGAGGTGGACACGAGCTCGTAGATGCCGCTGCGGTAGCGGCTGCGCACTTCGTTCACATTGCCCGAGAGTACCACCTGCGAGTGGTTGATGAGCGCTATCTCGTCACAGATTTCCTCGACGGACGACATGTTGTGGGTTGAGAAAATGACGGTGTGGCCCTCGTCACGGAGGGCGAGAATCTCGCGCTTGAGCATCTCGGTGTTGACCGGGTCGAAGCCGGAAAAGGGCTCGTCGAAGATGAGCAGCTGCGGTTTGTGGAGCACCGTGATAATAAACTGGACCTTCTGCTGCATACCCTTGGAGAGCTCTTCCAACTTGCGGTTCCACCACTCCATGATGCCGAACTTCTGGAACCACTGCTGCAGGCGGCTGACGGCCTCGGCGTGGCTCAGCCCCTTGAGGCGGGCCAGGTAGACCGCCTGCTCGCCGACCTTCATCTTCTTGTAGAGGCCACGCTCCTCGGGCAGGTAGCCGATGTTCATCACGTCGTCGGCCTGAAACGGGTGGCCGTCGAAGAAGACTTCACCGCTGTCGGGCGCGGTGATACGGTTGATGATTCGGATCAGTGTGGTCTTGCCGGCACCGTTGGGCCCGAGCAGACCGAAAACCTTGCCGCGCGGCACGGCAATACTCACATCGTTAAGCGCCGTATGCTGGGCGTATTGCTTGACAATGTGTTGCGCGATGAGAAATTCGTTCATGGAAATAGTGTTTAGGTTTAGTTTTGGGTTACGGGGGTGACGTCGAAGCCGGCCTGGCGCAGCAGCTCCAGCAAGCCGCGCTCGCCGGGCAGATGGCCGGAGCCGACGACGACGAGCGTGGGCGCGGTGTGCAGGATGGTGGGGAGCTTCTTGGCCCAGTCGGCGTTGCGCTGGTAGATGAGGGCCTCTTCTTCCTCGGGCGTGCTGTCGCACTCGTTGTTCATTTTCTCGCTCATCACGGCGGCGAGGGCTTTCAAGTCCTGCGCCAGGTAGGCCGCGGCCAAGCGTTCCATGAGTTCCTCTTGGTAGTCGAAGTGCTGGGCCATGCAGAGCAGTTCGACGGCCTGGCGTTCGAGGGGCTTGCTCTCGTAGAGCAGTCGGCTCTGGAAGGCCATGGTCTCCAGCCCGCCTACGGTCTTACCGGCCTGGGCCCCTTTCTGGAGCAGGGCGGCGTCGAACAGCGCCTGGGGATTGAAGGACTGGTGCTTCTTGACGTAGGTCACGACCTGCAGGGTGGCGCTGAGGGCCGAGGGCTTCATGCGGGAGAGCTGTTCGCCGACGGTGGGCGTCGTCAGGTCGGTGCCCAGTACGCGCCGCAGCATTTTGTTGACCTGCTCCTGCTGTTCGGCCGTGAACAGGTCCTGGAGCTTCACGCTGTCGGGCAGGAGCATGGCGGCCTGCATCTGTTGCAGCTTGCTCATGTCGCCGAGTTCCTGCAGGCTTAATTCTCCGTAGACCTGCTTGCAGGAGGCCAGGGCGTCGTTCAAGCCGGCAATGCTGTCGACGAAGTTGGCCGGGGCCACGTGGAACGAGCCGACGATGTAGGAAGGTTGGGAAAGCCCGTTGCCCGATACTTTCCAGAGCAACTGGGCGTAACTGCCGATCGCGACGGCCAGGAGCAGCAGAAGGGAAAAGAGTCTTTTCATAAACTGAACTTTGTTTTGTAACTACAATCGTTGTGCAAAGTTAAAAAGAAATCGGGGGGGTAAAATTTTATTAAGGAAATGTGCTGCGGGGGCGTATTTTCTGGTTAAGGCTGACTTTCTCCCTCGACAAACTCCTCGAGGAAGAAGTGCTCGCCATCGTAGACGGCGTACGTGAACTGTGTGATCCAGTCGCCAAGGATAACGAGGCGCGTGTTCCGGCGTAGCATGAGGTCGAGCTCGATATGCCGGTGGCCGAACACGAAGAAATTGATTTCCGGGTGTGTCTGGAGGTAGTCCTTGGCAAACAGGACGAGCTCCTCGCGGTCCTCGCCCATGTAGGAGGGTTCCTTGCCGTCGATGCGCTTGAGGCGGCTGCGGCGCGCCCATTCCAAGCCGAAGGCCATGCCCCAGCGGGGATGGAGGGCGGCGAACAGCCACTGGCACGTGGCGTCGTGGAAGACGGAGCGCAGGAACAGGAACTTGCGGTCCTTCGTGCCGAGCCCGTCGCCGTGGGCCAGGTAGAACACCTTGCCGTATATTTCCTCGACCGAGCTGCGCCGGTGGAGCGTCACGCCGCACTCGGTCTCGAGATAGTCGCGCATCCACAGGTCGTGGTTCCCCGTGAAGTAGTGGACCTCGACGCCGAGGTCGGTGAGCTCGCTTATTTTCCCGAGGAAGCGCGTGTAGCCCTTGGGCACGACGGTCTTGTACTCAAACCAGAAGTCGAACATGTCGCCGAGCAGATATACGGCGGCGGCCTTGTGCTTTATGCTGTCGAGGAAGTTGACGAGGCGGCGTTCCTGCATGCGGCGGTGGTCGATGGCCAGACTGCCGAGGTGCGCGTCCGAAAGGAAATATACGTTCTTCATGATGTATGGCTTTGTCGGTAATCAGAGGGCTGCGCGGTGCGCGGAGAGTCACATGAAGCCGAGCTCCAGTTTGGCTTCGTCGCTCATCATGTCCTTGTCCCACTCCGGCTCGAACACGAGATTGACGCGGGCATCCTTTACGCCCTGGATGCCGTCGAGCTTCTGGCGCACGTCTTCCACGATGAAGTCGGCCGCGGGGCAGTTGGGCGCCGTGAGGGTCATGTCGACGTCGAGCGTAGCGTCGTCGTGAAGTTCTATGCGGTAGACGAGACCGAGATTATAGATGTCCACCGGAATCTCCGGGTCGTAGACCGTTTTCAGGACTTCGACAATGCGTTCCTCTATCTTGAGCTTTTCTTCTTGAGTCATGTTGTTTTCTGTTTTTGTGAAAAGCAATGCGGCGAGGTTGGCCCCGACGTCAGAGCCTGCCCTCGTCGCTGTAACTGTAATAACAGCCGTCGGCCACTATGACGTGGTCGATGAGCCGAATATCGATGGTTTCGGCCGCCCGCTTCATGCGTTGCGTCAGCTGGTCGTCGGCCGGGCTGGGCTGCGGGCTGCCGGACGGATGGTTATGGCAGAGGGCTATGTGGGTAGCGTTGGCCGCGAGGGCCTCTTTGAGTACGACGCGGACGTCTACGACCGTTCCCGTCAGGCCGCCGCGGCTGATGCACTGCGAGCGGATGAGGCGCAAGTTCTGGTTGAGTAGCATCACGTGGCACTCTTCTGTGGGCAAGTCCTGCATGCGCGGCAGGAAGTAGTTGTAGATGTTGGCCGAGCTGGTCACGCGGAGCCGTTCTTCGACTACTTCCGCGCTGCGCCGTTTGCCCAGTTCGCAGGCCGCCAGCAAGGTGATGGCCTTCGCGGGCCCCAGCCCCTTGTAGGCGCACAAGTCCTGGATGCTCATTTTCCCCAGCGCGCTGAGCCGGTTGTTACAGTCCGCCATTACGCGCCGCATCAGGTCGACGGCACTCTCATTGGGCGTACCCGACCCGATAAGGATGGCCAGGAGTTCGGCTGAGGAAAGCGCTTCGGGGCCCAGCCGGGCCATTCGTTCGCGGGGCCGGTCGGCTTCGTCCCAATGCGCAATGCTCAGTTTCCCTTTCTCCCTGTTCATGTTCAGTCAGCTTGTGCGGTGCAGGCCTATTTATAGAAGTTCTTGCGAAAGGCGTCAAACTCTCCGCGTCCCAGCACGCAGCGCTGCCACCAGGCCCGCAGAAATCCGGAGCCGTAGCCGATGAGCTGCACATAGGCCGCGGCGATGGCGAGCAAGCCCACGTAGAGGCTCCGCTCCTGCCGGGTGGCGTCGGCAAATATGAGTGCCGCGAAGAGGCCCAGGGGCAGCAGGCTCCACAGGCAGAACAGCGCTCCGAGCAGCAGGACCGCGCAGCCTGCGGTAAAGACCGCCGGCAGCAGGTGTACCAGCTTGAGCGTTCCCGGGTGCCGCTTCGTCAGGTTGATACGGGCAATGCCCGAGTTGTGTACCTGCTTGAAAAATTTCCGTAGGTCCGTCCGCCTTTTGTGCCATACCCAGGCCTCGGGGAACAGGCGGCAGCGGTAGCCGTTCTCGAAGATGCGCGTCGAGAAGTCGATGTCCTCGCCGAAGCGCATTTCCGAGAAACCGCCCAACTGGCGGTAGACCTCCGTGCGTACGCCCATGTTGAACGAGCGCGGATAGAATTTGTCCATCTTCTTTTTCCCGCCGCGGATGCCGCCGGTTGTGAAAAACGAGGTCATGGCGTAGTTGATGGCCTTCTGTATGGGTGTGAACGACGGGTGTGCGCGGTCCGGCCCGCCAAAGGCGTCGCAGGGCGCCTGCTCCAGTTCGGCCGTCACGGCCGCCAGGTAGCCGGGCGGGACTACGACGTCCGAGTCGAGAATCAGGACGTATTCCCCCCGTGCCCGTTCCACGCCGAAGTTGCGCGTTTGTCCGGGCCCCGAGTTCGGTTTCTCGAAATAGTGTACGTCGAGTTGCCCCTTGTAGCGGTCTACGACGTCGCGGCAGGGTATGGACGAGCCGTCCTCCACGACGAGAACCTCGAAGTCGCGCACGGACTGTCGGCAGAGGCTCTCCAGCAGTTCGTTCACCTCGTCGGGGCGGTTGAACACGGGTACGATGAAAGAGTATTTCATGCGTGCGAATTTACAAAAAAATTAACAGACTGCCCTGTACGATAAGGGATAAAACGCCATTCGTAAAGCAGATTTTATTTCTTCCAGAAGAGGAGGAGGCGGTGCCTCGTCCCCTTGCGCCCCAGTGCCTGCAACTCGTAAGCGCCCGGGGCCAAGGCTTTTACGTCAATTGTGTCGCGGCGCAGGAGCGTAAGGACGGTGCGCCCCGCCGCGTCGGCCACGAGCAGCAGCTCCGTGTCGAGGTCGCAGTCCGGCACCGCCAGCCGTCCGTCCGTCGTGGCGAAGGGCGGCGCCGTGTCGGCGTCGAGGCTCACCGTTTGCGGCGCCGGGCTTTCGTTACCGAAGGCGTCCACGGCCGTCACGGCGTAGCGGCTGTACAGGAGACGGGGCAGGGCCGGCGTAACGGCGAAGGCCGTCGTGTCCTTCACCTCCGCCAGCAGCCGGTCGCGCTCCGGCGCGAACGTATCCGCCTCGCAGCGGTAAATGCGGTAGCGTATCGGCGCCCCGGCCGTGTTGTCGGTCGCCGGGCTCCAGTCCAGGCGGAGCGTATGCCCCTGGCGCACCATCCGCACCCGCGGCGCGGAGGGCGCAATGCTGTCGGCCCATGTCATAGGCGGTTGGAGGGCCGGGCGGCGGTAGAAGTCTGCCGCCAGTAAGTCGTAGACCCCCTTCACGTTGTCGGAGAGAAAGCGCTCGCGGAAGAAGGCGGCGCCGCCCACACCCACGATTCGCAGGAAGCAGAGCTGCCGGCGCACCGCGTCGAGGTCCCAGTCCTTCTGCTCGGGGCTCAGGAAGTAGATGCCCAGCCCTGGCGCCACGATGCGGCCGGCGGCGTGCTCGGCCCAGTCGGCGGCGAAGGGGTAGAAGTGTACGCCGTCGAAGTACATCATCGGGAACAACTCGTCCATGATGCCGCGCTTCAGCCACTCCTGCGCTTCCTGGTTCACGGCGTCGCGGGCGTTCCAGCCCATGCTGCTTTGTCGCGGCAAGTCAGCGTATTTCCCCACGGGCGAGCAGCTGAGCTTCACCCACGGGCGCACGGCCTTGATGGCCTCATGGATGCGGGCCACGCACCGGGTCACGTTCTGCGTCCGCCAGGCCGCGCGGTCCATGCCCTTCCCGTACTTCCGGTAGGTCGTATTGTCGTTCCAGGGAATGCCCTTTTCGGGGTAACGGATGTAGTCCAGGTGGATGCCGTCCACGTCGTAGCGCGTCACGATTTCCTTGCAGAGCGCGGCGAGATAGTCCGCCGTCCCCGGGACGCCCGGGTCCATGAACCACTGGTCGCCAGCCCGGCGGCACAGTTCGGGGCGCCGGCGCGTCAGGGCCTGTTTGCCCAACCGCCGCATGGCGGCCGTGTTCCCGATGGGGAAGGCCACGACCCACGCCTGGATTTCCAAGCCGCGGCGGTGGCATTCCGCTACGGCGAAGGCCAGCGGGTCGTAGCCCGGCGACTGGCCCGGCCGGCCTGCGAATACGGGGTCCCACGGCTCGAGGGCAGAGGGGTAGGCCGTCGTGGCGCGGATGCGCGTCTGGAACAGTATGGTGTTGATGCCGGCCGCTTGCAGGCGGTCCAGGCGGCGGCAGAGGGCCTCCTGCTGCTGGCGCGCCTGTTCCAGCGTGCAGGCCTGCTGTTCCGGCCAGTCCAGTCCCCAAAGCGTCGTCAGCCACACGGCCCGCACCTCGTGGCGCGGGCCGGGCGGCACCGTGGGCAGCGGTTGCGCCGCGCCGCGTCCGGCGGCCAGGGCCAGTGCGGCCGCCAGCGCCCAGCGGCAAAGCGGAAGCCAAGCGTAGTGTTTCATTTCCGGAGTTCTTGATAGAGGGCGTTCAGCACCTGTCGCGGATAGCCCAGGGCCTCGGCTCGTTCCACGTCCTTGCGGGCCTCGCCCTTTTCGTCCAGTCGGAGCAGCAGGCGGGCCCGTTTCACGTAAAGTTCGGCCGCGTCCGGTTGCAGGCGGATGGCGGAGTCGTAGTCCGCTCGCGCCAGTTGGTCCATTTTCAAGCGTTCCTCCAGCTCGGCGCGTGCCGCCAGGCCGTCCACGTTCTGCGGGTGGGCCGCGACGAACTGGTTCAGCTGGTTGAGCGACTCTTGCGGCTGCCCCATTTGCTCGTAGGCGGCCGCCAGCAGGAGGGCCGCCCCTTCGTTGCCCGGTTCGAGGCGGAGAATCTCCTCGAGGGTCAGCTTCGCCTCGGCGGGCAGGTGGCTGCGCATCTGGATGGCGGACTTCAGGAACAGGGTGCGGAACTTCAGGTCGGCGTCCCGCGTTTCCTCGAGTACGCGCTCGCAGTCCGTCCGGGCGGCGCTGAGGCTGTTGATCTCCATGTAGCAGACCGCGCGGTCGTAGCGGACTTCGTGCAGGTCGGGGCGTTGCTTCAGCACCTCGTCGAAGCGGCCGATGGCTTCGCGGTAGCGCCCGCGGCCCAGGTCGATGCGCCCCAGGTTGTAGCGCACGATGTAGTTGCCCGGGGCGTCGGGGCGCTTCTTCAGCGCCAGGTTGAAGAGCCTTTCCGCCTCGTCGAGCGAGTCGGCGTGCAGGGCGTTGAAGGCCCGGCGCAGGTGGTCCACGTATTCCACCGAGTCGGCCCGCAGCCTTTCCTCGAAGCCCTGTTCCTGCTTGTAGTCGTCCATGTCCTTGGCGCGGACGTTCCCGCCCCGGTCCAGCTCGATGACGGTCTGTCCCCGCGTCGCCGTTGCGCCGGCGGTCAGCAGGGCGGCCAGCAGGGCGCCGCGTAGCAATATACGTCTGTTCATGAGCCTATCTGGAAATAAAGCGTGTCGCCGTAGCTGGTGCCCACGCCGTTCTCGGCAAAGGCCACTACGAAGTAATGCCCCGGCCCGAGCGAATCGGTCGTTGCGACGAAGTGCGACGTGCTGTCCGTCGATTCCACCTCGGCGCGGAGCGTGTCGTTACCATAGCCGAAGCCGCGCCGCAGCACGTCGCTGTTGGGCGAGGCCAGCACGTCGCCCGTGAGCAGGGCGCGCGGCCCTTCCACGGTGGGCGTGCCCGTCTGGACAGTGGGCGCCAGCGGTTGCTCGTCCGAACGGTCTACGGGGCTGCACGCCGTCAGGACGAGGAGCGGCAGGCTGAGAAGTATCTTTTTCATAAGAGCGGGTTGAATGCTGTGAGGGTGTCAGGGGAGGGGCGTCGCGTCGGCGTCGTCGGGCGGCAGGAGGCGCAGGCAAGCGACGCGGCGCGTTTCCACCGTGACGGCGGCGCGGCGGTCGGGCCTTTCGTCCACCAGCCATACGATGCCGGCGTCGTCCGTCACGACCATGGCCGCCTGGCGGTCCAGGCGCGAGTAGTGGCGGTTGGTCAGCAGGTCGCTCACCAGTTTCGTCCCCTTCAGTCCGAAGGGGGCCAGGCGGTCGCCTTCTTCCACGCTGCGGCAGCGCAGCGGGCCGCGCAGGGCGGCGGCGTCGAGGCAGGCCGTGGCGCGGTCGCGGGGCAGGGCACCGAGGGCTTCGCGGTCTACGACGTCGAGGGCGATGCGCCGGCCGTTGGGCAGGCGCGTCGCGGTGCCGGGCACGAGCGCGACGGCCCCGAAGCGTACGGGCCGGCGGCGGATTTCCACCTGCCCGCGGTGGACCACGGCCAGGTGGGTCGGGCTCTCGAACAGGGCCCCGTCGCGGGGCTGGCCTTCGGTCAGTTCGTCGGTCGTGACGGACGGGAAGCCGGCGGCCGCGAGCCATTCGTGGATGGCGGCGCGCGGCGGGCGGTCCTTGCCTAAGGGGATGTCCATGCCGTCGGCGTGGCGCCGTACCGACCGTGCCGCGCGCTCCAGCCCGAGGTCGTAGAGCACTTCGGCGTCGGCCAGGCGTCCGGCCGTCCGGGCCAGCGTCTCGTCGACCGCGGGATTCAGTTGGCGGAGCAGGGGCAGCAGCTCGTGGCGCACCTTGTTGCGCTTGTAGGCCGTGTCGGCGTTCGTGCTGTCGGTCACATAGTCCAGCCCTTCTTCCTCAAGGTAGCGGACGAGGGCGGAATGGGGGAGGTCGAGCAGAGGCCGGACGACGGCGCCGTTGCAATAGGCCATGCCCGTCAGGCCGCGCAGCCCCGTGCCGCGTATCAGGTTGAGCAGCAGCGTCTCCACGTTGTCGTCGCGATGGTGGCCCACGGCCACGCGGCGGAGGCCCTCTTCGCGCAGCAGGTCGGCAAACCAGGCGTAGCGCAGGCGGCGGGCGGCCATCTCGATGCTCTCGCCCGTGCGGGCGGCCTCGGCGCGCGTGTCGAAGTGCGCGACGTGGAGCACGGTGTCGCCCAGGCGTCGGCACAACTGGCGGCAGAAGGCTTCGTCGCGGTCGCTTTCCGCGCCCCGCAGGTGGAAGTTGCAGTGGGCCGCCTCTACGGCGTAGCCCAGGGCCCGCAATCCCGCCAGCAGCGCCACGGAGTCCGCGCCGCCGCTCAAGGCGACCAGCACGCGTTCGCCCGGGCGGAGCAGGGCGTGGCGGGAAATGGCGGCCGACAGACGTTGGGGCAACAGGGACGGCCCCGGTGCTGGGCGGCCCATCAGTAGGCCACCTCCACGTCCAGACCCGCCGCACGGACGCGGTCGGCAATGCGGTCGAGCGTTTCGGGCGCGGCCTTGCGCAGGGCGCTGTCCGGCGTCTCGCGGTCTATGGTGTAGACCATGACCTGCCGGGGCCGGATGCGCCGCAGTGCTTCCAGCCACGGGCCCACATAGGCCTCGCCCGTGTTGTCGGCGTCGTGGCCTTCGCAGTCCTTACCCGTCATGAAGATGGACTGCACGATGACGTGTCCGCCGTAGGAGCAGAGCGTCTCGACGATATGGTTCACGTCGTAGGTCCCTGTGGGACGGTCCACGCGGCTAATGTAGTCCGCGTCTACGGTATCGAGTTTCAGGATGTTGTTGTCCACCCGCATCAGCGCGGCGTGTACGTCGGGGCGGTCGGCCCGGGTGGAGTTGCTCAGCACGCTGACCCGTGCCTGCGGGCAGTAGCGGTCGCGTAGCCGGATGGTGTCGTCGATGATGGCGGCAAATTGCGGGTGAGCGGTGGGCTCGCCGTTGCCGGCGAAGGTCAGGACGTCGGGCATCTGGCCGCCGGCGGTCATCTCGGCCAGCTTGGCCTCGAGGGCGCGGGCCACTTCTTCGCGCGTGGGCCGCGGCTGGCGCGGGCGCCGCTCGCCGTTGAAGCCGCATTCGCAATAGATGCAGTCGAAGGTGCAGATTTTCCCGTCGGCCGGCATCAGGTTGATGCCGAGCGAGAGCCCCAGCCGGCGGCTGTGGACCGGGCCGAAGACGGGAGAGGAATAAAGGACGGTAGACATGCTTGCAACAATCTTTTTAAGTAGAAACGGGGGAACTTCTACGCAGAGGCTCCCGCTCGGCAAAGTTAAGGGGAACCGTGCGATTATCCAAATTTGACGCTGTAAAATGTCCGGCGGGCGCGTCCGTCCGCTATTGCCGGCGTCGCGGCCGGCCCGTGCGGGCGATGCCCGGCAGCCGGGGTGGATTCCGCCGACGGGCGGACGATTTCTGGCGCCGCGTGCCGCGGGCCTCCCGACGGGCCGGGAAGGGCGTGAGGGGTAGCTTTGTCGGCCCGCGCTGCGGCCGGCGGACGATGGGGCTGCGGCCGGCAGCCCGCGGAGGGAGCGCCGCGCGAGGGGCGGTTAGTGGGGCGCGCTACGGGAATAGGGCGAGTTTTTACGGGGCTAAGCCCCGTAGCGACGGACCTTAGCCCCGTTGTTCCGGAAAGTAACGGCGCAGCGGCGCGGACGGGGACGGGGGACCGCACAAAAAAGTCCGTGCATCGCTTCAAGCGTGGAAGCGATGCACGGACTATGGGGTGCCGGCGGCGGCCCTTGCGTTGCGGCGCGGAGATTACTCCTCCTCGCTGCGGAGCTGGGCTGTGGCGGCCTTGATTTTCTCGTTGAGCGCAGCGAGATCTTCTTTGAGACGCTCCACCTTACGGGTGATTTCCTCAACAATGCTGTTGCCGGTCTGGCTCTTGGAGTTGAAGAAGGTGAGATTGGTCTCGTAGTTCTGAATCTCCTGGCGCTTGGCGTCGTAAGCGGCGCGGAGGCGGTTGAGCTCACGGCTCAGGTCGCTGCCGCCTTTGGCAGTGACGTTGCGCTTATAGTCTTCGACGCCACGGCGACGGGCGCTGATGTGGAGCTGCTCATAGAGGCGGTTGCACACCTCGCGGTAGCGCTTGTACATCTTTTCCTTTTTGCGGAAAGGTACGTGGCCCACGCTGTTCCACTCGGCCTGGAGGCTCTGGAACGTGGCGCGTGCGTCGTCGGCCTCGGGGGCTTCGGCCAGCTGCTCCAGGCGGGCGAGGATGTCCTCTTTCCGCTCGAGGTTGGCGGCTTCCTCCTGACGCTGGGACGAGGTGGCTTCGTTCTTGCGGTCGAAGAATTTGTTGCAGGCCGTGTTGAAGCGCTTCCAAAGGGCTTCGCTCACCTTGTGGGCTACGGGGCCTACGGTCTTCCACTCTTTCTGGAGCGCGATGAGCTTGTTCGTCGTGCTCACCCAGTCGGTGCTTTCGCTCAGGGCCTCGGCCTGCTCGCAGAGCTGGTTCTTGCGCTGCTGGTTGGCCTGGAACGTTTCGCGCTGGGCCTTGAAGTGCGCCGTCTTGAGGGTGAAGAATTTGTCGCAGGCGCTGCGGAAGCGCTCGAAGATGCGGGCGTTGTCCTTCTTGGGCGTGAAGCCGATGGTCTTCCACTGGGCCTGCAGCTCGAGCATCTGTTGCGTGGCCTTGTCCCAGTCGGCAAAGGTCTTGAACGTCGTGGTGTCGATGGCCTCGGCCTGTTCGCAGAGCGCGGTCTTCTGTTCGAGGTTCTCGTTCTCACGGGCCTTGAGGGCCTCGAAATGGGCCTGGTGGCGCTTGTTAATAGTGGTGGAGGCTTCTTTGAAACGGTTCCAGATGGCTTCGCGCAGGTCCTTGGCCACGGGGCCGGTCTCGCGGAATTCCTGGTGCAGCTTCTGGAGCTGGTGGAAGGCGGAGACGGGGTCGGCCACTTCGGTCAGGCGCTCGGCGGCCTCGCAGAGGTGGGTCTTGATTTCGAGGTTCTTCTTGAAATCGTAGTCGCGGAACTCGTGGTTGAGGTGGAGCTGGTCGTAGAACTGGTCTACGTAGTGCTGGTAGTTTTTCCACAGCTCGGTGGCGTGTTCGGCCGGCACGAGCTTTATTTCCTTCCACTCGTTCTGCAACTGCTTGAAGGCGTCGTAATTCTTGTCGGCTTCGTCGGGGGTAGCGGCCATCTGTTTGATCTGTTCGATGATGGCTTGCTTCCGTTCGAGATTGGCCTGCTTCTGCTCTTCGAGTTCGTGGATGGCCTGGGTGCGTATTTCGCGGATGCGTCCCATCTCGGCCTTGAAGGTTTCTTCGTCGGGGTCGGCGGGGGGAAGGAAGTCCTCGGCCTGTCCTCCAGCCTGGATGAAAGCGTCGCGGGCTGCGCTGACAGCGGCGTTGTGCAGCTTGTAATAGGTCTGCTTGAGTTGCTCGACTTCCGTGCGGGAGATGTTCTCACCGTTGGCTACGATTTCCTTTAAGCGGCTGATGATTTCTTCCTTGGTGGCGGGCATCGGCTGGCTCTTGACGGTTTCCTGGGCGCTGTCCGCAGCCTCGTTGTCGGGCGTAGCGTCTGCGGGAGCAGGCGTCGTGTCTTCTTCCTTTTCTGCTGCGGGGGCTGCGGCCGTCTCGGCAGCAGCGTTGTCAACGTCGGCGTCGGCTGCAACGGTGGCCGTGTTTTCTACGGCTGCTTCCTGTTCGGCCGGCGCCTGCGCACCTGTTGTTTCACCGGCGGGCAGGCTGTTGGTATTCAGCTCCAGCCCGGCCTCGGGTACTTTCTTTTCATCCATAGTTAGGGGGTCAGTCTCTAGTGTCTGATGTTAAAGTTATTTCGTGCAAATGAACGTATTTTTCTCGGTATGGCCAAGTTTTTTTATAGGTTTTTTACGTTCAGGGAATTAAATCCACGCTTTCCGGCGAAAGAAAGCGTAGAAGATTCCGGTTATGACAAACGAAGCGCCAATGACCAGGGGGAAGCCCCACCAGGTCTCCTCGAGACCGGAAATAAGATTCATGCCGAAGATACTGGCAATGAGCGTCGGGAACATGAGGATGATGGAAATGGAAGTCATCTGCTTCATGACGCCCGACATGTTGTTGTTGATGATACTGGCGTAGGTCTCCATGGTCGAGTCGAGGATGTTCGTATATATATTGGTCGTCTCACGGGCCTGGTTCATCTCGATCGTGACATCTTCGATGAGGTCCGCGTCCAGTTCGTCGACGGGCAGCTTAAACTTCAGCTTGGAAAGGAGCGTTTCGTTGCCGCGGATGGAGGTAATGAAATAAGTCAGGCTGTCTTGCAGACGCGACAGGCTGATAAGGTCTTCGTTGTCTATCTTCTTGTCCAGGTTGCGCTTGGCCTCTTCTATGAGGATGTTGATCTGTTTGAGGCGCTTCAGATACCAGACGGCTGAAGAGAGGAACAGGCGGAACACGAGGTCCACGGCATCCGTGAAGCCGCGGTTGCGTTTCTGTTGGTACGAGACAAAGTCTATCATCATGTTGGTCTCGTAGTTGCAGACCGTGATGCAGATTCCTTTGTTCAGGATTATACCCAGCGGGATGGTGGTATGGGGCGTGCGCGAGCGCACCTCTTTGACGTAAGGGATGCGCAGGATGATGAGCGTCCAGCCGTCGTCGTAGTCGTAGCGGGACCGTTCGTCCTTATCTCGGATGTCGTCCAGGAAGTAGTCGGGGATGTGGAGTGTGTTGTAGAGGAAGTCCTCGTCGTCGGCCGTCGGGCAGGTGACTTGCACCCAGCAGTTGGGTTCCCACTTGTCCAAGGTGCGCAATGTCTGGTGGGTATTCCAGTAAGTTCGCATAGGCAGTTCCTTCGTAAAAAGGGTTAATGATGACCGGGAAGGTACCGCTTAGGCGCTGCTCCCGGTATTAGTGCTTGTCGTTTTCCGCGTGATAGTCGTCCATTGATAGGATGAGGTATTGGTTTGCGAGTGCAAAATTACGAAAATAATTTTTTCGTGTTGCGTTTTATAAGGAAAAAGTCCGGCAGGCCAGGTGCACGTTGGGGCACCTGCCTGCCGGACTTTTGGGGGATAGGCGGACGGCGCAGTGTCCGCGCCGCTGTTTTTCGGATCAATACATCCGGTGCATCGGCATGCCGGGACCGCCGGGGCCTCTGTTACCGCCGTTGCTCGTTCCGCCGAAGATGTTCAGACGGTAAATGAAGTGAACCATGCAGTAAGCGTTGATGGCGTTGTTCCAGGAGTCGCTGCGCATGGTCGCATTAATGACGCGCGACACGTTGCTCTGCTGGTGGAGGATGTCATAGAACTGCAGGCTGATGGTCGCCGCGTCGTTCTTCAGGAAACTCTGGGCAATCTGCGCGTTCCAGACCAGCTCGTTCGTATTCATGGAGTTGTCCGAATAGCCACGGCGCGAGGTCATGCGGATATCGGTGGAGAGGCTCATGCCCCAGTCGAAGTTCACGTTGGCATTGGCGCCGTAGGCAAAGTTCCAGGTGTCCATGTTGGCATTCTCCTGGAGCGTGGCGCGGGCGTGCTGGTAGCGCAGTTGTCCGATAAGGCCCACGTCGAACATGTCCGTGCGGTAGGAGAGGTTCAAGTTTTCGTTGATGCCCAGGGTACGCGTCGTGTTTTTGCTCGAACTGGTGGAGCGGAACAGGTTGTCGTAGTCGTTGTAGCTGTTCAAGGCGCCCGTTTCGACAACGCTACCCGTGGAGCCGCTGCTCGAGCCGTCGTAGCTGCTGATGTAGCCCACCGCGTTGCTGTAGCTCAGGCCCGTGAACGTGGCCAGGGTGATGGTCTTGTCGGGACCGAATCCCGTGTTGAACATGTAGTGGCCGTTGGCGTTCCAGTTACCGCTGATGTTCTCCGGACGGGTGTAGCGGATACCCGTACTCTCGTCGTAAATCACGCGGTTGCTCACCGAGTTCTTCTCCTGCGTCAGGAAGAAACCGGCCATCATGCCCTGCTGCCGTTCCGTATTGTACGTGTTGTAGAAGATACGGAGGTTGTTGCTCCACGAAGGCTTCAGGCCCGGGTTACCCATTGAAATGTTCAGCGGGTCGGAGTCGTCGATGACGGCGATAAGGTCCGTCATGGAGGGCTGCGACGAAGAGCCGCGGTAGCGTATGTCCAGCTGGCTGGTGTCGGAGAACTTGTAGCGGAAGCGTATCTGCGGCGAGACGTTGAATACCTTGCGCGTGATGACGGTATCGATGTTCTGCCCCGGGCGCTCGTAGGCGAGGTTCGTCTTCTCGGGGTCGAAGTTCACGCCCGCATTGAAGCGGATGGTCTTCGTATTGTAGCGGATGCCGATGTTGGCGCTGTGGTTGTAGTACTTATACGTGGCGTACTGGCTGTTGTTCAGGTCGCGCACCGTATTAAGGATGTCGTCCTGCGTCGGCAGGGTGCCGATATGGTTCAGCGCCCAGTCGATGTCGGCCCAGTCGCCGCCCAGGCTGTCCAGGTTGTAGCGCGAGCGGTTGCTGTCCGTATATTTATAGGAGAACTGATAGCGGGCTTCCAAGTACCAGTTCTTCGCAATCGGCTCGGTGTAGCCTACGCGGACACTGTAGTTCCAGTTCTTGCCCGGCGTCGTGCTGTACTGGTTCAGGAAACTGCCGTTCGTACCGTTATAATATTGGATGTTGGAAACGGAGAACGAGTTGCTTTCGCTCTTGGTGTAGCCGGCCGAAGCGTTGAGCGAGACGTTGCGCCCCTTGCTGTTGAGCCGGCGGATAGCCATCAACGAGCCTTCCACCGTGTTGCTTTTGCTGTCGCCCAGGGACCAGCGCTGGTTTTGGTTTACTAAAATTTCTTCCAAACTAGGTGGTATATTTTGGAGTAAGACGCTGTCGAGCGGGTTCTCGATGCCGTCGATGGCATACGGGTCGCTGTTGAACGTGGCCGAGTGGCTGTCGCCCGAGGAGTGGCTGTCGCTGTGCGAGAAGGAGGGCCGGAAGATGATGGTCGTCATCGAGTCGGGATTCCACTGCAGGCGGAAGGCGCTGTTCACGTTCGTGGAGCTCGAGCGGCTCAGGCTGCTGCTGTTGCTGAACGAGCTGCTCGAACCGGACGAGAGGAACGTTTCCGAAGCCGTAGTGCTGACCAGGTCGGTGCTATTGTGCGAGTAGCGCACGTTACCGCCCAGTTCCAGGCGTCCGCCTTCGCGGCGCTCCTTGCCGTTGTCCCAGTAGAAGTCCATACCGGCGTTCTTGCGGGCCGACAGGCCGTTGTTCCTGCCGCCGAAGCCGCGCGGGCCGCCGAAGCCGCGATCGCCCACGTTGTTGGCCGAGCCGTAGGCCGTGATGCGGGAGTTGTCCGTGAAGCGCGTACCGAAGAAGCGCGTCGAGTAGCGGTCCTTCGTACCGTAAGCCAGGTCGAGGTTCGACACCCACGATTCGTCAAATTTCTTCTTCGTCGTGATGTCGAGCACCGTGGTCTCCTCGCCGTCGTCAATACCCGTCTGTTCCGTGTAGTCGCTCGCCTTGTCGTAGGCCTTAATCTTGCTGACGAGTTCCGTGGGCAGGTTCTTCATGGCAATTTCCGTGTCGCCCTTGAAGAAGTCTTTGCCGTTGATGAGAAACTCCTTGACTTCCTTGCCATTCCACTTGATGGTACCGTCGTCTGAGATTTCCACGCCCGGGAGTTGCTTGATGAGCGCTTCCAGTGTGGAACCTTCCGGCACGCGGTAGGCCGATGCGTTGTAGACCGTGGTGTCCGCCTTCTGCTCTACGCGGGAGGCCGTCACCGATACGACCGCCGTCCCCAGGGTGACGTCGCTCGAGTTCATGTCGAGCAGCCCTACGTTGACGGAGTCGCGCGCGGCGGAGAGTTCTACGTTCTTGTATGTCGGGTCAAATCCTACGTAAGTGATTCTGACGATGAATTTCCCCGCCCCCTTGGCGTTGATTTTGAAAGCCCCTTTCTCGTCCGTAGTGGCGCCGCTCACCACAGTGCTGTCGGTACGCAACAAGGCTGCCGAAGCAAACTCCACCGGATTGTGCGTCTTGGCGTTGCGCACGGAGCCGGTCACAACGTAGCGTTGCGCACTGGCCCCGCCTGCGCCGGCAAGGACACAGCAGAGGAGTAAAGTTGATTTCTTATTCATGATACGGAATGTGTTTGGTCATGGTGGATTTCCAGGTTGCAAAGTTAATAATTAGTCTCCGCCCATACTCCCCGCATTATCGAAAAATCGACGGATTCGCATTTTTTCACTACTAAATCGTGGTAAAACGTTATTCGCCTTTCGGAAAAGTAAGTACATTTGCAACAAACCTATGCTTGCCTCTATGATCAAACTGGGAAACTACATTACGCGTATTGAAATCAGCAGTTTGTGGAGCGGCCACAAACACATCGTCTGGAACCTGCGCCCCGACGTCAATGTGCTCAGCGGCGGCAACGGTGCCGGCAAGAGCACCATTATTAACCGCCTCGTCCAGCACCTGTGCGCGACGCCCTCGGGCGAGGACATCGTCACCTCGTCCAAGCTGGGCGTCAAGGTCGACTTCGACCCGTCCGACGCCACCGGCATCCGTTACGACATCATCCGCAGCTTCGACCGCCGCCTCCTGGGCACCGACCGCCTGCTCAAGCTCACCGACGTGCGGGTGACGACCGAGCTCGACTGGCAACTCTACATCCTGCAGCGCCGCTATTTGGACTATCAGGTCAACGTGGCCAACCGCATGATTCAAATGCTCTCGAGCGGCGAGGCCGACGTCCGCGAGAAAGCGGCCTCAGTGGCCGCGAGCAAGACCCGCTTCCAGGACCTCGTGGACGACCTTTTCAGCGAAACGGGCAAGCGCATCGACCGCAACAGCAACGAGCTGAGCTTCATCCAGTACGGCGAGCCGCTCCAGCCCTACCTGCTCTCGAGCGGAGAGAAGCAGATTCTCGTCATTCTCCTTACCGCCCTGACCGAGGACCAGCAGCACTACGTCCTCTTCATGGACGAGCCGGAGGCCAGCCTGCATTTCGAGTGGCAGAAGCGCTTGATCAGCATGGTGCGCGAGATGAACCCGAACGCCCAGGTCGTACTCACGACCCACTCCCCCGCACTCATCATGGACGGCTGGGAGGACGCGGTCACCGAGGTCTCCGAGATTACGGTCTGACCCGCTCCGCGCAGCGCCGGCCTCCGGGGGCCGCGCCACGGGCCTTAGCCCCGTCGCGACGGGGCCTATTCCAGTTTTTACGGGCCTTAGCCCCGTGATTGTTTCCTTACTCCTACCGTTTACGCCATGCCCAAGCGTCTTTCGCAAAACCTGAACTCGGCCTACATCGCCGCGGCCAACCGCCTGAACGGCCGCCACGCGCGGCGCAAGATCGTAGCCTACGTCGAAAGCTATGACGACGTGTTCTTCTGGAGCAACCTCCTGCGGGCTCTGGAGACACCGGACTGTTACTTCGAGGTTATGCTCCCTTCGAGCAAGTCCTTGTGCAAGGGCAAGAAGATGGCGCTGGCCAACCAGCTGGGCGAGCGCCTGGGCTCGTGCATGATAGCCTGTGTCGATGCGGACTACGACTACCTGCTCCAGGGGACTACGCCGACGTCGTGGCAGGTGTGCAACAATCCCTTCGTCTTTCACACGTACGTCTACGCCATAGAGAATTTCCAGTGCTACGCGCCGGCGTTGCAGAACGTCTGTGTCATGGTGACGCTCAACGACCGCCGCATCTTCGACTTCGAGGCCTTTCTTTCGAGTTACTCGGAAATCATCTGGCCTCTTTTTGTGTGGAACGTCTGGGCCTACCGCTACAATTGCTACACGCGTTTCTCCATGCTCGACTTCTACCACATCGTCGCTCTGGACCGGCTCAACTTCTACCACCCCGAGCAGACGCTGGAGCACCTGCGTCACAAGGTGAACGCCAAGGTGAACCGCCTGCAGCGGCAGTTCGGGCAGGGCCGCACCACGTACAAGCCGCTCTGCGACGAGTTGCGCGCGCTGGGCCTGACGCCGCAGACTACCTATTTATATATGCGCGGTCACGACCTGCAAGACGGCGTGGTGGCGCCGATGCTGGCCGGCGTGTGCGAAGCCCTGCGCCGCGAGCGCGAGCGCGAAATCCGCCGCCTGGCCGAACACGCCACGCAGATGCAGAACGAGCTGTCGGCCTATCAGCACGCCGTCGGCAGCGTGGAGGAAATGCTCCGCAAGCACACGAGTTACGTGACGGCGCCGCCCTACCTGCGCGTGCAGGACGACGTCCGCCGCTTCCTCCAACAGCACTTCCCGCCCGTTTCGCGCCCCGCGTCGGCGGCGGGGCTTCCCCAGGCCGGCGGGGCAGGCGGAGCGTCCGCCCCGCGGCCGGCCCCCGCTGCGGGACGGCCGGCCCGCCGCTGAAAGCGCAGTGCGCCGCTCTCCGGTTGCGGAGGGCGGCGCACTGCGTTCTGACCGACAGGCCGAGGGTCGTTCATGGGCGGCCGTCGAACGCCCGCCACAGGGCGAGCGACGGGTAGGCGGCGGTCACGTCGATGGTCTGGTGGCTCACGGGATGCTCGAATACGATGCGCCGCGCATGGAGACAGATGCTGCCGTCCGGATTACTGCGGCGCGCGCCATACTTCAGGTCGCCCTTCACCGGCAGCCCGACGGCGGCCAGCTGGCAGCGTATCTGGTGGTGGCGGCCCGTATGGAGGTGCACTTCGAGCAGGGTGTAGCGGTCGCTGCGGCCTATGGGGCGGAAGTCCAGGCGTGCTTCCTTGCTGTCCTTCACCTCGTGGTCGTGCGCGTAGGCCCGGTTCTGCCGCTCGTTGCGCGTCAGCCAGTGGGTCAGGGCTACGGCCTCTTCCGGCAGGGGCGGTTCGGGCGTCGCTACCAGGGCGTGGTACGTCTTCTGCACCTGTCCGCTGCGGAACATCTCGTTGAGCCGCGTCAGGGCCTTGCTGGTCCGTGCGAAGACCACGAGGCCGCTCACCGGGCGGTCCAGGCGATGGACCACGCCGAGGAATACGGCGCCCGGCTTGGCATACTTTTCCTTGATATAGGCCTTGACGTCGTCGGCCAGGGTACGGTCGCCCGTCTTGTCGCCCTGCACAATCTCGCCGGCGGCCTTGTTGACGATGATGAGATGATTGTCTTCGTAAACGATTTCCATAATGTCGGGTTTGGAGAGCCCGTTCCGGCCAGGCGGCGGAGCGGACTGGCGTGGAGGTTAATTAAGCGGCTTTCTCAGGTCAATGAACTTGACGGGCTTGCGTGCCCCGTCGGGATGGTTGAGGCGTTGGACCGTCTCGACGGGGAGTAGCTCGATGTCCGGCGTGACACGGATGCGCGACCGGAAGCGGTCCTTCAGGTCTTTCACCAGTTGCGGCGTGGGCGGCAGCCGGGTCCCCACTTTCACGAGGACCTGGTCCGTGCCCGCGTCGCCTGTGCTGACCTCTACGACGTAGTTGTCCACGTAAGGCGTGCCCTCGAGCACGTCGTTCAGGGCCGGCGGGTAGAGCGTCGTTCCCTTGAGCTTTATCATGTTGTGCTTTCGGCCGACGAGGGGCGTCAGTCGGTAGGAGTGGCGCCCGCAGGCGCAGGGCGCCGTGACCTTGGCCGCCATGTCGCCCGTGCGGAAGCGGAGCAGCGGCATGGCTTCCACGCCGAGCGTCGTGACGACCACTTCGCCCACCTCCCCGTCGGGTACGGGCAGGTCGTTGTCGCCGATGATTTCCACTATGATGAGCTCCGGGTGGACGTGTCCCCCGCAGCCGTAGGGGCATTCGGAGAACGTCGCGCCCATTTCCGTGGACGAGTAGGTGGCGAAGAGGTCCACGTCCCACTTCTCCTTGATGCGACGGCCCAGCAGGTTGAGCGAAAAGTCCTGCTCCCGCAGGCCTTCACCGATACCGATGATGCGCCGCACGCTACTGTTGCGGTAGTCGATGCCGTGCTCCTCGGCGTACTGGATGAGGCGCAGGATGAACGAGGGTACGCACATGAGCGTGTCGGGCTGGAGGCGGCGGATGGTGTCCCATTGCAGTTCGGGGATGCCGTTGCCCACGCGGATGATGCTGGCGCCCAGCTCGCGGATGCCCAGGAAGTAGGCCAAGCCGGCCATGAAGCGTTTGTCCATGGTCGTCATTAGTTGCAAGATGTTGCCGGGGCGCAGGCCGGCGCAGGCAAACGATTTCTTCTCGTTGTAGGCCAGGCGCTGCAAGTCCTTTTCCGAGCACCCGAAGGTGACGGGGTCGCCCAGCGTTCCCGAGGTGGTGATGTAATCAATAATTTTCTCCTTCGGACAGCAACGGAACTCGTCGTTGTAAAGTTGTAGGTCCTTTTTTTCGGTAAAAGGGATTTGTTCCAGGTCGTCCAGGTGGCGGATGCGCGCCACGTCGATGTCGTAGGAGCGGAACAGTCGCCGGTAGTAGGGCGAGTGGTCGGCGAGGTAGCGCATGTCGCGGCGGAGCAGTTCTTCCTGGAAGTCCTTGATTTCCGCTTCGGTTTGAAATTCGATGTCGTTCATGATGAAAAGAGGGGATAGGGCCGGTTGGCCTTACGCCTTGTTGAGTTGGTGGAGGATATGGTTCCGGCCGGTGAGGGCCTCGGCCGTGGAGATGGCGGTCAGGGGCACGCCGCAGATGCCGTGGAGGTTGACGTTCTGCCCGGTGAGCAGCAGGTTGTGGACCTTGGTCCGGACGGGCAGATAGGAGAGGGCGGGCTGCGCGCAGTCTTTCCGGTAGCCGAAGAGGGCACCGCCGCGCGTGCCGTAGTAGTCGCGGATGGTGAGCGGCGAGGCGGCGAAAGCGTGGGCTATGCCGCGGCCGAAGCCCGGGTAGAGCGTTTCCATCCGTTCCAGGACCTGTTCCAAGCGGGCCTGTTTCCAGGCCTCGTAGGCCGGTCCGCGTTGGCCCGGCGTGTGCGTGTCGGCCCAGGGGGCCACTTCCTCGAAGCGCATCACGCAGTTCACGATGAGCTTCCGGGCATGGGCAGTTTGCCCGGCCTCAGGCGGTGTGAAGAACATGAATCCCCGGGGCCACCGCGCCCCGACCCCGTCGGCGTGGCGCCAGACGAGGCCGTAGTCGTCCTGGTAGTAGCACGTGTGGTCCAAGTAGGGGAAGGCGCCGGGCCGCAGCGTCACGAAGACCGTAAAGGCGGAGTAGGTGTCGGGAATCTGTTCGAGGCGCTGGCGGTAGGCCCGCGTGAAAGCGTCGGGCGGCAGCAGGCGCAGCAGCGTACAGGGGTGAATCGCGGAAATATAGTGGTCTGCGCGGTGCGTGGCGCCGTCGGCGGTATGTACGGCCACGATTTCCCGATCCGTTACGTCGATGGCCGTTACGCCGCACCCCGTCGCGACGGTCCCTCCGCTCCGGCGGATCAGGTCCGTGAGCGCGTCGGCCAACTGCTGGCTGCCGCCGACGAAGCGGCACGGCCCGTCGATGTAGAGTACGTTGATAAGGGCGTGGATATAGGCCGGCGAGTGGCCCGCTACGCCGCCGTAGAGCGGATTGAGGAAAGCGAGTACGTCGCGTAGCCGCCGGTCGGTCACGAACCGGGCGATGAACGCGTCGGCCGCCTCGAGAAACGCCGCGCTGTGGGGGCGCAGCTCTTCCCCGCTTTCCCGCAGGTGGAAAAGGTCGACTTCGTCCGCCAGGCGGTAGAGCTGTTCTACGTAGGCCCGGATGCCGTCGGCCTCGGCCGGGAATCGGCTGCAAAGGTAGTCGGCAAAGGCCGCGTGCCCCTTGGGCAGGCGGTATTCGCTTCCGTCCCGCAGGTAGCGGATGCTGGCCAGGCAGTCGTCGGGCTGCAGGCGGAGCGCGTCGCGTATGCCCAGGTGGCGGCAGATGCGGTCCAGCGAGCCGCCGGCCTCGAATCCGCCGAGCGTGTGCATGCCCGTTTCAAACGTCGTGCCGTAGCGTTCGAAGCACTGCAGTCCGCCGCCCGCGCGCCGGTTTTTCTCGAGAACCGTCACCCGGAAGCCTTCCTTGGCCAGCAGGGCGCCGGTGAACAGGCCCCCGGTGCCGCCGCCGATGATGAGGACGTGTGGGTCGTGCATAAGTTGAAACGTTTATTGGAAGAAGGACGGGATGCCCGCCGTGCCGGGCAGGGACGAGCACGTCTGGAGGGCGCCGACGATGGTGCCGAGCACGCCGTGCGAGTTGATGTTCTGTCCCGTGAGCAACAGGTTGGGAATGCGCGTCCGGTAGGAAACGCGCCCCGTCGCCCCGAGCGAGAGGTCGCGGGCAATGCCGTAGAGGGCCCCGTCCGGCGTCCCGATGTAGTCGCGATAGGTCAGCGGGCTCGAGGTATAGACTGCCTCGATGCCGTCCTTGAGGCCGGGGAAGTCGCGCGCCACGCAGTCCAGCAGCCTGCGGGCCTTCTCGGCCTTGAAGGTTTCGTAGTCCGCCCCGCGCCTGCCCGTGACGGTCCCTTCCCAAGGCCTCACGTCGTCCATCGACAGGTAAGAAACCACGGTCCCCGTGCGGGCAAACCGCGCGCCGGCTTCCGCGCAGCCGTGCATGTACAGGTAGCCCTTGGGCCACGTTGCTTCGTCGTAGTCCTCGCAGTCCCACGGCGTCGTGTCCCTGTAACCGAAGAAGTTGTAAGGCTGGTACGGGATTTTTCCTTTCTTGAACGTCAGGTAGACCACGAAGCACGACGTCGTTCCTCTCAGGGCGTTGATGCGTTGCCGGTAGGCCGGGCGGATGAGCGGCGTCCGGAGCAGCCGGAGCGTAACGGCCGGGTGAACGTCCGAAATCACGTAGTCGGCCGCATAGTGCCGCCCGTCGGTCGTCGTGACGCCCGTGGCGCCCCGACTGTCGCAGTCGATGCGGGCCGCCTGGCTGCGCGTCAGCACCCGTCCGCCCATGCGGCCGATGCCGGCGGTCAGCGCTTCGGCCATATACTGGCTGCCGCCTGCGATGCGGAAAGCGCTTTGCTGGTAAAAGTCCGTGATGAAGGCGTGCAGGGAAAACGGCGTCCGCCCGCGCCGCGCGGCGTAGAGCGGTAGGTCGCCGGCCAGCACGTGGCGCAGCAGCGGGTCGGCCACCAGCTCGCGCAGCACGCCGTCCATGCTCCGCGTCTGGTAGGTAGTGAGGAGGCTCAGGTCCGTATCTTGCGTGAAGAGCGAGCGGAGCGAAGTGGTTTCGGCGATATGGCGCACCAGGTCGGCGTAACGCTCCAGGTCGGCCCGGCTGCCGGGAAAGTCGCGGCAGAGGGTCTCGATGAATCCTTCCCTACCGTTCGCGATGCGGAAACGGCGGCCACCGAGCGAGATGACGTTATAGCCTGTCGGGTCGAGCGCTTCGAGTTTCATGCCCGGCAGGATGCCGAGCCCCGTCAGCAGTCGGTGGAGCAGCTGCCCCGGTGCCGCGCTGCCGATGAAGTGCATCCCGGTCTCGAAAACGGCGTCGCCGCGACGGAAGCTCTGTAGACAGCCGCCCGCCTGCCGGCCCTGTTCCAACACGGTGACGCCGTAGCCGCACCGCGCCAGCAAGTAGCCGCAGGCCAGGCCGCCCAGGCCGCTGCCGATGATGACGCAATTTTTCGCATCCATAGCTCTCTTACTCCTTATTCTTTTGGTCCAGCCGGTCGCAGAGTTCCGCGTAGTGCGCCACGTAGTAGCGGTGCATCTCGCGGCGCATCTGTCGGACGCCGCCCTCGTCGTCGGGACGCGGCGCGGCGCGCCGGTGGCCGATTTCCATATAGATTTCCCCCTTGTGTACGCAGAGTTCCGTCTTGGGCAGGATTTGTCCCGGTCCGTGCAGGAAGACGGGGAGCACGTCGAGGCCCAGCTCGGCCGCCAGGCGGAATGCGCCCTGGTGGAAGCGGAGGATGCGGCAGTCCGCCGAGCGCGTGCCCTCCGGGAATACGACGACCGAATAGCCCCGGCGGGCCAGGCCGCGCAGGCGTACTAAGTTGCGCTCCATCCCGTCGGAGACGGGGTAGAATTCGGCGTGCCGGATGATGCTCCCGTAGAAGGGGTTCTTCCAGACCCAGTCCTTTGTCAGGACGACCAGGCGCGGGGTGAGCGACAACAGGCAGAGCAGGTCGAGGTGCGATTGGTGATTGCTCACGATGACGGCCGGCCGGCCGAAGTCCTCGCCCGAGAGGTTGGCCGCCCGGAACGTCACGCCCGGGAAGTGGCGCAGCGCGGTGCGTGCCGCGCCGCAGAGCCAGCGGTGGTAGCGCAGGCGTTTCTTCTCCGTGGTCCGTCCGATGGCGAAGTAGAGCGCGGCGAACGGTCGCATGACGAGCAGCGTGCTCACGGCGAAGACGGCGCCCACATAGAGCGTGCGGAGCCAGCAGACCAGGCGGCGCAGTCCGCGTTCCCGGTGGCGCGGCGCGGGCGTCAGGGCAGTTTCAGCGGCGGCCATGGCGCAGACGGCGGATGAGGGTTCGCGGCAGTCCGTAGACTACGGCCAGAAAACACAGCACGCAGTTGAGCAGCGAGATGCGCCCGAAGTCGCGCAACGGGCGGAAGTGGCTGATGCGCTGTTCCTGGGGCGGGTAGTAGACGGAGATTTCCACCGGGACGAGCGGTACGCCCTGCCACGCCGCCCATACCAAGAGCTCGAGCTCCGCCTCGTAGCGCGACGTCAGCCACCGGAGCGGGCAGAGCCGGTCCAGGGGATAGATGCGGAAGCCCGACTGCGTGTCGGACAGGCGCTGGAGCGTCTGGACGCGGAACCAGAAGTTGGAGAACGAGTTGGCAAAGCGGTTGCCGGCGGGCATATCCTCGCTCCCCCGGTGCCTGCATCCCACGATGAGGGCCCCGGGGTGCCGGCTGAGCGCCCAGGCCATGTGGGGAATGTCGCTGGCCCGGTGTTGCCCGTCGGCGTCGAAGGTCATGGCGTAACGGAATCCCTGTGCTTGCGCCCAGGCCAGACCCGTTGCCAGTGCCGCCCCCTTTCCCCGGTTCGTAGCGTGGCGAATCATGGTAAAGGTCACGCCGTTTACGTTCGTACCCCTTGTGCCCGTTTCAAAGGGGCGGTCGTATTCGTCCGGCAGGCAGGTCAGCCAGGCGGGGGAGCCTTCGCTCCCGTCGTCTACGACCAGGACGTGGCTGGCGTAGTCCGTCACCTCGCGCAACAGACCGTAGAGCGGCGTCCAGCAGTTGTAGGCCGGAATGATGATACAGCAGTTTTCCTCGTCCAGCAGTTTCTGCGGCTGCGGCGAGGCGGCCGGTTGCGCGGAAGGCTCCTGGCGGGCCGTGCCACGGGGGCGGAAGGTCAGCGAAAACGTGGCGCAGCGTACGCCCGTGTCCGTCTCGGCCCAGCCCTTCGCTTCCGTCGCGCCGTCCGTCAGCGCCTTTTCCTCCCAACCGATGCGCAGGCGCGGCGTCGTGTTCGGGTCGACCACCTGTAAGAATTTGGCGCGGCGCACCCCGGCCAGCTCGTAACAGTCACTGCCGTACTGGCGCCTGGAAAAGTTGAAAAGCTCGCCGGCAATACGGAGCAGAACGGCACCCGGCAGCACGGGGTGGCCGGGGAAATGGGCCGCAAAAAGCACATGCCCGCGGCGGAGCGCGAGCGTGGCCGACGCGCGCGCCGGGCACTCGGACAGTTGGTCGTACTGGAAGCTCTCCAGGCTGTACAGGTTGTCGAATAGTTTCATGATCAGGCTTTGTCCGCGCGGGCCCTGCGCCGGGCCGCAGTCGGGCGGTCCGGCGTGGGGCGGACGACAGGAAACGTTGCGCGGAGGCTTATTTTGCAAAGGTAAACAAATTTTGCCATAAGGCTGGGAAACCGGAACGGAACTTCGTTCCGTGCGTTCGTGGCCGGCGGGAAACGCGGCGGCGTTTGTCCGTCCGTCCGGCGGTCGCGGCGGCCGGTTCCCGTCACCACGGGGCTAAGGCCCGTAAAAACTGGAATAGGGCCCGTAAAAACTGGGCTAAGGCCCGTGGTTCGCGAAACTGGCCGCGTCGCGCAGGCCCCTACGGCGGGGACGTCAGCGCGACGGCCCGGGGCTGTCGGCCGCAGCCGGCTGCAACAGGAAACAGCTGAAGTCCGAACTCTCGGCGTGATTGAGGACAAGCACCGAGCGCAATGGTGCCGCGCCACAGGCATTGCCGCCTAGGGCCCGGGGCAGGCAGCCGCGGTGAAGCAGGTGGGCGGCCGCATAAACGGCGGCGGCCGACGCGCTGTAATTCTCGCCGAACAGCCACTTATAGCGGAATTGCGGCGTACGGGGGAAGAGCGTCGCGGCCAACCGGTCGTAGGGGCGGTCATTGGGCGCGAAGCCGTTGTGCCCGGTGACGAGCAGACCGACACGGTCCGGCGTCAGGTCCTGTTGCTCCAGCATTTCCCCGACCGTAGTGGCCCATTCGTCCGGCGTAGGCCGGTGGCGCTGGCGCCAGGCGCTCAGGCGGCAGAGTGCCCCGCCGCGCGTCGTAGTCGAGAGCACCAGGGCCACGGAAGTCTCGCTGCACGGACATTGACCGGGGTGGCCCACGTAGCCCATACGCCGCAGCAGGGTGTAATAGTCCGGCGTCACCTCGTCATGGCCGCCCACGAGCGCCGAAGTAGCCCGTCCGCCGCGCAGCAGGAGGGCGGCGTCGTGGAGTGCGCAGTCGAACGACGTGGCCCGGTGCGAGAAGGTGACGTTGTAACCGTGACAGCGCGTCCGGATAGCCATCAGCGAACCGATGGTATTGTGTGTGGACTGCATGAAGTGCGTCGGGCTGAGCAGGCGCTCTCCCTGGAGGCACAGGGCCTGGAGAAACTGTTCCGTGCTTTCTACGCAGCCCCAGCCCGTGCCGGTGACGACGGCGTCGGGACAGGCTAGGCCGGCCGCGTGCAAGGCCCGGTCCGAAACGGCCGCGGCCCGCTTCAGGATGAGACTCATGCGGCGCGCCTCGGCCGGGCGGAGCAGGACCTTGAACCTGGGGTCCCAGGCGCGGGCGTAGGCGCCGGCCGCACGGCGCGGCCATTCGGTCCAGTCTTCCGTAAGGGGCGCCTGGAGCGAGATTTGTGCGGCGGAAAGGATGTAAAGGGGAGGGGGTACGGTCATACGTCGGGAAGTTGGGAGAGTACGAGGGCGGAATCGTTGCCGCCGAAGCCGAACGAGTTGCAGAGGACGTGGCGGAGCCGCACGCCGGACCGTGGCGTCGTGACCGGGGCCGGCATGTCGTCCATGGGGACCCGCCAGTTTAGGTTGGCGGGCAGCAGTCCCCGGCGCAGGGCCAGCAGGCAGAGGACCGCCTCGACGGCCCCCGACGCACTGGTGGTGTGGCCCGTGGCCGACTTGGTGGAGGAGTAGGGCGGGAGGGCGTCGCCGAAGACCCGGCGCAAGGCCAGCGCCTCGCTGCGGTCGTTGTCCGGGGTCCCCGTGCCGTGGGCGTTGACGTAGTCGATGTCGGCCGGGCGAAGTCCCGCGTCGGCCAGGGCCGCCTGCATGGCGCGGCGCGGCCCTTCTGCCTCGGGCGAAGTGGCGGTCTGGTGGAAAGCGTCGCAGGCATTGCCGCCCCCGGAAAGCAGGGCCAGGGGCCTCGCGCCGCGGCGACGCACCGACGCGGCGCTTTCCAGGACCACGTAGGCCGCTCCCTCGCCCAGGTTGAGCCCGGCGCGGGTGGCGCAGAAGGGGCGGCAGGGCGCGGCGTCCAGGATGAGGAGCGCGTTGAATCCGTTCAGGTGGAAGCGGGTGAGGCTCTCGGTCCCTCCGGCTACGACCACGTCCCACTCGCCCGAGCGGATGAGCCGCAGACCGTAGAGCAGGGCGTTGGCCGCCGACGAGCAGGCCGTAGAGAGCGAGGCCGTGAAGCCGAAACGCCCGTAGTGGTCGGCCACGCGGACAGTCGTCGTGCCTACGTCGTGCAGGGCGATGTAGTCGTTGCGTAGGTCGTTGTGCAGGAAGTCTTGGTAAAACTGTTCGCTCCGGTCCATGCCGCCGACGGTGCTACCCGAAAGAAACGCGGCGCCGGGCAGGGCGGTTGCGGGAAGTTGCGCGGTGCGCAGCGCCTCGCCGAGCGCCGTCTGGCCCAGTAGCAGGCAGCGCGTGGTGGGCGTTTCCGGCGCCACGCCCAGGCGCGCCGCCATTTCGGCGTCAGTGAGCGGCACTTCGCCGACGGGAAACTCGCGGTGCGCCGTCTGGAGATGACGGACGGGGGCCAGGCCGCTGCGCCCTTCGGCCAAGGCCTGTGCCGTTTCGGAGAGGCCGATGCCGAGGGCCGACACGATGCCGGCGCCGGTGATGTAGACAGGGGGATACATGGACGGGCGGTGCGGGAAGGGTTAAAGGGTCCGGTGCTTGGCGACGTAGTCGGCCATGGTGGCCACGGAGCGGAACACCTCCTTGCCTTGGGCGGCGTTGGCCAAGCGTATGCCGTAGTTCTTCTCCAACATGACAATGAGCTCGAGGGCGTCGATGCTGTCGAGCCCCAACCCTTCGCCGAAAAGCGGCGCGTCGGTGTCGATGTCCTCGGGCTTGAGGTCTTCGAGGTTGAGTACTTCGATGATTTGTTCCTTGAGTTGCTGAATGAGTTCTTCCATGATGTGTAGGGTTTGGATTAGGGCGCGTCGTTGCGTTGCAGTAGTTGCAGGCGCGCGGTGAAACGGTCGACCTCCGGACAGTCTATCCAGCCGCAGACGAGGCTGCGGGTTGTCGGGTCGGTCCAGGCGGCGTCGAGCAGGGCGGCCTCGGTCGCGGGCTCGTCGGACGGGAGCAGGAAGCAGGAGGTCTCGCCGTAGAAGTGGTTGCGTATGGCGATTTCGCCCGTCACAATGTTGGCGAGCGTGTAGACAAAGACGGCGGGGCTGGGGAAGTAGGCGTCGGGCCACTGCACGGTGCGCAGGTAGCGCAGGTCGTTGCAAAGCGAGCCGCAGCGGCTGAAGAGGACGACGGCGCGGTCTTCCCGCGGCCGGAAGCGGTCGGGCTCGTCGCGCAGCAACAGTTCCGAGGCCACGAAACCGAGGCGGCAGAGCGGGTCCATCTTGAAAAACTTGGGGTAGTCGTTGACCTCGCGGCGGTAGATGGCCGTGAGGAGCGCGCTGCCCTGTTCGGCGTAGCGCTGCGTGACTTCCCCGACCTGCACGGTGCCGTCGCTGTTGATGCGCACCGTGCGGCGGCACGTGGCGACCGGGGCCGCTGCCGCGGGTTCGGGCGGAAGGGGCTCCTGCGTGAGGCGTAGGGCCGCGTTGCAGCCGCCGAAGCCCGACATGAGCTTGAGAAAGGCGTGGCGGTCCGTGGCCCCTTCGGCGGCCGACAGGTGGACGGGCCGGCTGACGCCGAGACGGGAGAAGCCGCGCGTAGGGAGCACAACGCCGTGCGTCACGGCCTGCATCGAGAGCAAGACCTCGAGGATGCCGGCTGCCCCCATCGTGTGGCCGTAATAGCCCTTGAGGGAATTGACCGGCAGGGCGGAGAGGCCGGCACGGTCGATGGCGATGGCTTCCATTTCGTCGTTGTAGGGCGTCGCGGTGCCGTGGGCGTTGACAAAGGCCAGTGACGAGGCGGGCCGGTCGGTGAGGACGGCGCGCAGGGCCCGCAGGCTACCTTCGCCGGTGCGCGAAGGGCCGGAAATATGGTTCGCGTCGTTGCGGATAGCGCCGTGGTCCACGACCCATTCCCCCGGGGCCACGCGGGCGGCGTCCTTGCGGCTCAGGACTACGGCGGCGGCCGCCTCGCCGGCATTGAGGCCGTCGCGCAAGGCATCGAAGGGACGGCAGGGCTGGGACGAGAGCGCCTTGAAGGATTGGAAGCCGGAGACGATGAAGCGCGACTGGCTGTCGGCCCCGACGACGACGGCGTGGCGGTAACGGCCCAGGCGCAGCAGGCGGGCCGCTGTGATGAGGGCCGCGAGGCCCGAGATGCAGGCGTTGCTGACGACGACGGGCGTATTGGGATTGCCGAAGTGGGCGGCGAGGCGGAGCGCCGACGTCGGGAGCAGGCTGCGCTCCAACAGGGCGGGGGTGGCCTCGGCGCCGTCGAGGATTTCCACGTTGCCTTTCGTTGACGAGAGGATGAAGAGGACGTCGGCGCCCGAGGGGTCGATGCCGCTGTCGGCTATGGCCCGCGTGGCGGCCAGCAGGGCCAGCTGCTCGAAGCGCGTAAGGCCGGCCGTGGCCCCCGCTTCGGCTGCGGCGGGGAGGTCGGAGAGCGTCGCGTCGAAAAGTGAGGCGACGAAGGGCTCCACGCCGGGCCAGCGCTCCGTGTAGGGGCGCAGCGCCGAACGGCCGGCCCGCACGGCGGCGAAGTTTTCCGCCGTCCCGACGCCCAGGGGCGAGACGATGCAGTCGCCCGACTTGACAATCAGCGCGTGAGCCATTTCTTCTTCCATTGGTCGTAGAAATCAGGATTCGTCCAGACGAGGCGGTAGTCCTTATCGAGAAATACCTGGACACTGCGCCCGGTGGCCAGCAGCCGGTTGTCGGCCGTGTCGCGTATCTCGTAGTCGAAGACAATCTTGGCCGCCTCGGTCGGTACGTAGTAGATGTCGATGCGCGGCTTCATGCCGTAGACCAGCGGCTGCCTGTAGTGGAACTGGAGGTCTACGAGCGGGGTGTAGAAACCGTTGTGGAAAATGGTCAGATAGTCCAGGCCGTAGCGGCGCCCGAAGGCCTCGCGCGCGTCCTCGAAGTAGAGCGCATAGGAACCGTGCCAGACGAACTGCATGGAGTCCACCTCGCTGAAGCGAATGTCGAAGGGAAGGGAGACAGAGAGCAAGCCGGCCTCCGGACTATTGCGGCGCGCACGGGCCCTATCCCCGTTTTTTCTGGGCTTAGCCCCGTCGCCACGGGCCTTAGCCCCGTAATTGTCCGCCGTAGGGGCGGCGTTGTGGTCAGTAGGAGCGGTCATGGTTTTTCAGTGGTGGGGGCTTCTTCGTCCCGGATGGCAATTTTCATCTGAGTGGCGGCGATGAGCTCGCTACCGACGTAGACGCGGGCGTCCATGAGCGTGATGCCGAGGACTTCTTCCTCCACGCGGACGGTAGTGCGGATGGTCTCGCCGTCGTTGGGCGTGCGCAGCACGTCAAAGTGCTGGATGGCTCCGATAACGCCGATGCGCGGCTTGCGGTGGAGAATGTAGTTGGCATAACCGAGACGGGCGGCGCAGGTTTGCGCAATGTTTTCTATCAGTCCGTATGCCGTGAGGCGGCCGTACTCAAAGAAGAAGTTGTCTGGCCGGACCGTCAGGCGCGTACTCGTCTCGTGCTCGTCGAAAGCGGTCAGGGCGTCGATCATAACGAAAGGCGACCGCTGGGGTAACAGCGCGAGCACGGGAATCCGTTCAAGGTCGTTGGGAGCCGGTGTTCCAGAATTCATAATAGTTGAACCATTGATGAGGATATTGCTTGACGATGCGCTCCATTAGCGCGGCAAAGGCGCGGGCCAGGGCGGCCATGCGTTCGCGGCGGGGCAGGGCGGCCTCGGCTTCCGGGAGTTCCACGGGATATACGTAGACGTGGTAGGCGCGGGCGCTCTCCTTCATGACAAAGAGGGCCAGTAGGGGCACGTCGCGTTGCACGGCGAGGGCAAACGGGCCCAGCGGGAAGCGGGCCGGCCGGCCGAGAAACTGGCACTCCACGCTTTTGGACGAGCCCAGCAGGCGGTCGCCCGCCATGCAGACCACGTCGCCCGCCTCGAGGGCCGCGTTGACGGCAAAGAGGTGGGAGAGGTCGTCGCGTACGGGGACCATCGTCACGTTGTGGGCCGCCCAGACGCGGCGCCTGTTCTCCATGACCGCAGCTGCCTCGCCGGCGTAGACCAGAGCGTGGAGGCGTTTCCCGACCGAGTTGAGCAGGTAACCGCACAACTCGAAGTTGCCCGTGTGCGAGCTGAGGAAGATGGCGCCCCGGTCGCTGTCGGCCACGCGACGGTAGTGCTCGTTGCCGTCAATGTGGATGTCGAAACGGCGCCCGGCGTAGACGGCAAAGCGGTCGAGGATGACCTGACCGAAAGCGTAGTGGTTGCGATAGACATTACAGAACGCGCGCCACGGACCGCACCCGTGGGCCTGGCGGTAGTAGTGGTAGATGGCGCGATAGGTGGAGCGGCGCAGGAGCATATAGAACGGAACGACGAGCCCCATCACCGCGTAGAGCAGGCGTGGGGGCATCCATCTGAAGAACCAGACGAGCGAGCGCAGCATCCAGTCCGTTCCGTCGGTCCTACCGGTCCATTCTCTTGCTTCCATCGTGCTTTTTCCGACAACTCCGGTCCGCGCTTCAGGCCGCGTTGACCTTGCGCTCAATGTAGTCGCAGAACTGGCTGAGCGTAGTGATGCCGGCCATTTCCTCCGGCTTGATCTTGAAGCCGAACTTCTTTTCTACGATGACGACTATGTCTACAAAGTCGAGACTGTCGATGCCGAGGTCGTCCTTGAGGTGGGCGTCCGGCGCGATGGCGCTTTCGTCCACCTCCAAGTCTTCGACGAGGAACTCGCGTACTTTTTCTTCGATTTCTTGTCTGTTCATATTCTGGCTGTTATAATTTGCGTTGGCATACCATCAGGCTGTGGCCGTGGCCCAGGTGGTCGTGGATGTCGACGACCTCGAGGCCGGCCTGGCGCACGTATTGCGCCATGTCGTCGGAGTGGTACATTTTGCTGTTCCCGTTGGCCATGGCCGAGAAGTAGAGGCTGATTTGCGTGAGGCAGAAGGCGGCGGTCTCGTACTTCTGGCGGTCCCAGAACGTTTCCAGTATATATAAATAGGAGTCGGGGCCCAGCGCCTTTGCGGCACGGCGCAGGATGCTGACAATCTGTTGCGGGCTGAAGCAGTCAAGGAACTGGCTCATCCAGATGGCGTCGAAGCGCCCCGCGGCCGGGAACTCGGTGGACTCGTCGAGGAGGTCGGCGGGTAGGGCGTGGATGCGTGCGGCGCCGGGCCGGCCCTCGGTCTGTTCGGCCATGAGGCGGAGCTGCTGGGGCAGGTCCATGACGGTGACTTCCACTTCCGGATGATGGGCCACGCAGCAGCGTGCCCAGCGGCCCGTGTTGCCGCCCACGTCGAGTAGTCGGCGCACTGGCCGGGAGAAGACCACGTCGAACGCCTCGCGGAACGATTGGTCCGAGTAGAAGTGGTCGAAGGCGAACCAGCTTTGCCGGGCCTCGGGCGGCAGTTGCGACAGCCCCTCGTACACCGTGTGCCACGGCCCGAAGTGTTCCAGCCCCACGGGTCGCCCTTCGCGGAGCGAGGCCTCGAGGCGGAACAGTCCTTCGTAGTTGACGTCGTGGTTGAAGTCCAGGTTGACGCGCGTCAGGGGGTCGGTCAGCAGGAACCAGCCCGTTTTGGAGAGCTGGAAACGGTCGGACGCCGGGTCGAGCAATACGGTCCCGACGGTCAGCGAGGCTTCCAGCAGCACCTTGGCGGCATATTCCGAACAGCCGGCCTGTTGCGCCACCTCCTGGCACGTGAGGCCGCCGGGCGTGTTGCGGAGTTGCTCGAGGATGCCCCATTTCAGCATGATGCGCGATACTTGGAACACCACGGGGCCGAAAGCGATGAGCTCCGCCAGGCGTTGCGCGCTGGTGGCCGAGCGGGATTCGCGGGTGTAGGCCGCTTCGAGTGCAGGCGAGAGGTTCATATCTTTTGTAGAATCAAGGCGCTGTTCGTTCCCCCAAAGCCGAAGGAGTTGGACAGCACAGTGCGGATTTCCGTTTCGATAGTGACGGGCGTCAGGCGCAGTCGCGCCGCGCTTTCGTCGGGATGCTCTAGGTTCACGTTCGGTGCGATGAAATGATCGCGGAGCATGAGCGTAGCGTAGACCACTTCGCTCGCTCCTGCCATCCAGCACTCGTGTCCCGTCATGGACTTGGTTGAGCTGATCCAGGCGTGGGCGTCGCGGAAGAGGGCGTCGAGGGCGATGGCCTCAAAGCGGTCGCCTTGGGGCGTCGACGTGGCGTGTGCGTTCACGTAGTCGATGTCGTCGGGCTGCAAGCCGGCGTCGCGCAAGGCGCGCTCCATGGCAACGACGGAGCCCTCGTCGCTGGGCTGCGAGATGCCGGCGCCGTTCGAGGAGAAGCCGTAGCCGGTCACCTCGGCCCAGATGGTGGCGCCGCGGGCTACGGCGTGCTCGTAGTCCTCCAGAACCACGGCCGCCGCGCCGCCGCTGGGGACGAGGCCGTCCCGGTCGCGGTCGAAGGGGCGCGAGGCCCGTTGCGGCTCGTCCATGCGGCGCGAGAAGGCGCCCAGGGCGTCGAACGTGGCCATAGAGTAGAAATTCACCTCCTGCGCTCCGCCGCAGAGCACCACGTCTTGCAGTCCCTGCTGGATGAGGAGGCGGCCCAAGCCCACGGCATGCGAGCCGCTGGCGCAGGCGGCGCTGACGGTCAGGTTCACTCCCCGTAGATGGAAGATGGTGCTCAGGTTCATCGTCACCGTAGAGTTCATCGACTGGAATATGTAGCCCGAGCCGAGCAAGGCGGTGTCGTGCTTCTCCTCCATGATGCGGGCCGCCTCGATGACGGGGCGGGCCGAGGAGTCGTTGCCGAAAAGGATGCCCACCTCGTGGGCTTTCAGGTAGTCGTCGGTCAGTCCGGCCGTCTCGAAGGCTTCGCGGGCGGCCATGTAAGCAAATTCGCCCTCCTCCGCCAGGCCTACGCGCTGGCGGCGGTCCAGGATGCCCTTGAGGCGGGGGCGTTCGACGATGCCCGTCAGGGCGGACTGGTAGCCGTAGTCCAGCCGTTGCGGCTCTAAGCCTATGCCCGAGCGGCCCGCGCGGAGCGACGCGCTGACCTCGTCGAGGCTTTTGCCCAGGCAGGACCAGATGCCCATGCCCGTAATGACAACTCTTCTCATTCCTGTTGGTGTGGTTAGGGGCGCTGTCGGGGCGCCGGTTTCAATAGTTCGGGCGGTCAGCTCATGCCGCCGTCGACGGCGATGACCTGTCCGGTGATATAGGCCGCCTCGGGCGACACGAGGAAGCCCACGAGGGCGGCCACTTCTTCCGGTCGGCCGAAGCGGCGGGCCGGGATGTGCTGGCGGAGGGCTTTTTGGTCGAGGTCGTGCGTCATGTCCGTTTCGATGAAGCCCGGGGCCACGGCGTTGACCGTCACCTGGCGCGGCGCCAGCTCGAGGGCCAGGGCCCGCGTGGCGCCGATGAGGGCCGCCTTGGCCGCGGAGTAGTTCACCTGGCCCGGCATTCCTTTCAGCCCGGATAGCGACGCCATGTTGACGATGCGTCCCTCGCGGTGGGTAATCATATCCTTGAGCAGCCGGCGCGTAACGTAGAAGAAGCCGTTCAGCGTCGTGTCCGTCACGGCGTGCCACTCCTCGTTCTGCATGAATACCATCAGGTTGTCACGGCGTATGCCCGCGTTGTTCACGAGAACGGCAATGAAGTCGTCCGTATGGCGGCTCTGCCATTCGGCCAGCGCCGTCTCCACCGCCTCGGGCGAAGCCACGTCGAAGCGTAGCTTCTCAGCCGTGCCGCCTGCTTCGCGGACAAGGGCCAGTGTCTCGTCGGCCGCGGCCTCGTGGCTCACGTAGTTGACGATAACGGGCCAGCCCGTTCGGGCCAGCTGGAGGGCGACGGCCCGCCCGATGCCGCGCGAGCCGCCTGTGATGAGTGCATATTTCATAATTCGCCGCTCGTTGGGTCGGTTTGCCGCAGGTAGTGCTCTACGGCTGCGATTTCGTGGTAGAAGGGGCGGTCCTCTTTCCTGACGTTCACGAGGCGCCGCACGGCGTCGTAGGCCGCGCGGGTGGCGGGCGCCAGGCGGTCGGCCAGTTGGCGGCAGTCCGTGGCCTGGGCCAGGGCGATGAAGTGAATGGTCAGCACCTGGTAGGCATTACTGATGACGTTCCGGCAAAGCAGGGCCGAGTTTGTCCCCATACTTACGATGTCCTGGTTGTCATTGTTGTTCGGAATGCTGTGTACGTAGTTGGGCATGGCGAGTGTCTGACACTCGGCCGTCGTAGAGGTCGCCGTAAATTGGCAAGCCTGCATTCCGTAGTTCAGTCCCGGCGTGCCGAGGTTGAGAAAGGGCGGAAGCAGGCCGTTAATCCTGTCGTGCAGCAGGTAATTGAGCTGGCGCTCGGCCAGCATGGCCATGCGCGTGACGACTATTTTCACTTTGTCCTCCTCCAGGGAGACGTAGTCGCCGTGGAAGTTCCCGCCGTGGTAGACGTTTTCCGTGTCGGGGTCCACTATGGGGTTGTCGCAGGCCGAGTTGAACTCTTCCTCCAGGATGCGGTGCGCCGTGGCCAGGGTGTCCTCCACGGGGCCCAGTATCTGCGGCCCGCAGCGCAGGGAGTAGTAGCCTTGCACCTTGTGCTCGAAGGTGGTCTCGCCGGCGTGCGCTCCGTTGTAGAGTTCGTATTCCCGTCGGCGCAGGCACTGGCTGCCTTCGGCCAAGCGCCGCATGTTGTCCGCCACGACCTGTTGCCCGGCGTGGTGGCGGCAGGCGTTGAGCGGCTCGGCCATGAAGTCGTCGTACGACTCGGCGATTTCGTTCATCCAGACCGTGGCCAGCTGGATGTGGCGCATAAGGCGCTCGGCATAAATCTGGTTGACGGCGCCGATGCCCGTCATGACGGACGTACCGTTCGTCAGGGCGAGGCCTTCGCGCAGTTGGATGGTGAGCGGGCGCATACCGCATTCCTGCAACACCTCGGCGGCCGGTCGCCACGCCCCGCCGTAGTGTACGTAGCCCTCGCCGATGAGGCTCAAGGCGATGTGGGCCAGTTGCACCAGGTCGCCGCTGGCGCCCACGCTGCCGTGTTCCGGCACGAAGGGGCAGATGGAGCGGTTGATCATGTCGGCGAGCAGGAGCAGCGTGTCCGGGTGAACGCCCGAGCGCGCCTGGGCCAGCGAACCGAGGCGGGCCGCCATTGCCGCGCGCACGTAGACGTCGGGCAGGGGCGTGCCGGCCCCCGTCGCGTGGCTCCGAATCAGGTTGTACTGCAAGTCGATGCGGTGGCGGTCGTCTACGCGCCATTGCGCCATGGGCCCGAATCCGGTGTTGATGCCGTAGATCACTTTGTCCGAGGCGAAGTTCTCGAGGAAGTGGTAGCAGCGTTCTACCTCCGCGATGGGCAGGTCGGAGAGGCTGATCCGCTCGTTGTGGAACAGCAGCCCGTCTAATTTTTTCAGCGTAATATTCATGCTCGTATGGCCGGTAATGCCGGCGTTGGGAGCCGCGGCGGAGCGGCGTCTTATTTTCGTGCAACAAAGATACGGATTAAATTTTAATAAACACGGTCTGTGTTAAAGAATGTTCTGTTAGGGCGAAAAAGCCCCGTTGCTTTAGGCCCGTGCGGCACCGTCTGTTGCCGCCTGCACACGGCCTTGCGCGGCACGAACGGGGCCTAGCCCAGTTTTTTCTGGCCCTAGCCCCGTAAAAACTGGGCTAGGGCCCGTAGCGGCGGCGCCCGTCGGCGCGTCTGGCCGGCGTATGGGGCGGGCCGGCCGGCGCGGGCACGGCAGCGCGCGGACAGGCTGGCGCGGGCGGCGGAAAATTACTTTCCGAAGCAAAAACTTGGCCCTTTTCGTGAAAAGCCTTACCTTTGTCTGCCTGCACAGTGAGGGTGGCAGTGCTCCAGTCGGACCGTTTGCGCGGACACTGGGCTGCGTGGCAGGAAAAGGTTTACCTATTTTGAAACTTATGTCAATCAGTAAGACGCGTCAGAAATTAGTTGAAGTGGCTCGCGAACTGTTTGCCCGCAAAGGGCTCGAAGCCACTACGATGAACGACATTGCCATCAACTCAGGCAAGGGCCGCCGCACGCTCTACACTTATTTCCGCAACAAGGATGAGGTTTACCAGGCCGTTATAGAGAGTGAGCTGGAACGCCTGTCGGACAAGCTCGACGAAGTGTCGAACATGGACGCCGAACCGGAGCAGAAGGTGCTGACCTTAATCTACATGCACCTGAACATGATCCGCGAGACGGTGGCCCGCAACGGGACGCTGCGGGCAGAGTTCTTCCGCAACATCTGGATGGTGGAGAAAGTGCGCCGCAAGTTCGACGAGGAGGAGCGAGCCATCCTGTGCCGCGTGCTCGAGGAGGGCATCAGCCGGGCCAAGTTCCGCATCGACAACGTGAACCTCATGGCCGACATCATCCACTACTGCATCAAAGGGCTCGAGGTGCCCTACATCTACGACCGCTTGGGCGAGGGCCTGACCGAGGCCGACACGCGCCCCATCGTAATGGGCATCGTCCGCCGCGCCTTGGGCATGAATCCGCAACTCACCTGACGCCGCCGCGCGCAGGGGAGCTTGCCAGAATCCGTATTCCAACCATTAATTCAAAAATCATAGTAAATTATGGGACTTTTATCCGGTAAAACCGCATTGATCACCGGTGCCGCCCGCGGCATCGGGAAGGCCATCGCCTTAAAGTTCGCCGAAGAGGGCGCCAACATCGCATTCACCGACCTGGTCATCGACGAAAACGGCGAGGCCACGCGCGCCGAGATCGAGGCCAAGGGCGTGAAGTGCCTGGCCTACGCCTCCAACGCCGCCGACTTCGCACAAACGGCCGAGGTGGTGAAGAAAATCCATGAGGATTTCGGCTCTATCGACATACTGGTCAACAATGCCGGCATTACGAAAGACGGCCTGATGGTACGCATGACGGAAGCCCAGTGGGACGCCGTTATCGCTGTCAACCTGAAGTCGGCCTTCAACTTTATCCACGCCTGCACGCCCATTATGATGCGTCAGCGCAAAGGTTCGATTATCAACATGGCCAGCGTAGTCGGCGTTCACGGCAACGCGGGTCAGAGCAACTACGCCGCTTCCAAGGCCGGCCTCATTGCTTTGGCCAAGAGCGTGGCCCAGGAGATGGGCAGCCGCGGCATACGCGCCAACGCCATCGCCCCGGGCTTCATCGAAACAGCCATGACCGCCGCCCTCAGCGAAGAGGTGCGCAAGGAATGGATGAAGTCCATCCCGCTCCGCCGCGGCGGGAAGCCCGAAGACATTGCCGATGTCGCAACTTTCCTGGCTTCCGACTTGTCCAGCTACGTAACCGGACAAGTTATCCAGGTAGACGGCGGCATGAATATGTAAGTCGAACGGTTACATGAAAGTATATTTAGTAACAGGCGGCGCAGGCTTCATCGGGTCGAACTATGTGAAGTACATGCTTCAGCACCACGACGACGTGCGCATCGTTGTGCTCGACCTCCTGACCTACGCCGGATACCTGGGCACCATAGCCCCGGACATCGACAACGAGCGGTGCTTCTTCGTGCGCGGCGACATCGGCGACCGCGCCCTGGTGGACCGCCTCTTTGCCGAATACCGCTTCGACGTCGTCGTAAACTTCGCCGCCGAGAGCCATGTGGACCGCAGCATAGACCATCCGCAGCTGTTTCTCCAGACGAACATCCTGGGCACGCAGAATCTGCTCGACGCCGCGCGGGCTGCCTGGGTGACCGGCCGCGACGGGCAGGGTTATCCCACGTGGCGTAAGGGTGTCCGCTTCCACCAGGTCTCGACCGACGAGGTCTATGGCAGCCTGGGCGCCGAGGGTTTCTTCACCGAGGAGACGCCGCTCTCACCCCACAGCCCTTACAGCGCCTCGAAGGCCAGCGCGGACCATTTCGTCTGCGCCTATCGCGACACGTACCACATGCCGGTCTCCATCACGAGATGCTCTAACAATTACGGCCCCTACCAGTTCCCTGAAAAATTGATACCGCTTATTATCAACAACATCTTGCAGGGTAAACGCTTGCCCGTTTACGGTCAGGGCACGAACGTTCGCGACTGGCTCTACGTCGAGGATCATTGCAAGGCCATCGATGCCGTGATTTCCCGCGGTAAGGATGGTTGCATCTACAACGTAGGCGGGCACAACGAGCGCCAGAACATCGAGATAGTCCGCATCATCCTGCGCACCATCCGACAGATGATGGAGGAAGAGCCTGCGTACCGCGCGCTGCTGAAGCGGCAGGAAAAGGACGCGGACGGACAGATCCGCGTGGACTGGATAGACGACGGGCTGATTACCTTTGTGAAAGACCGCCTGGGTCACGACCAGCGTTACGGCATCGACCCTTCCCGCATCAAGGCCGACTTGGGCTGGTATCCCGAGACTACTTTCGAGGAAGGCATCGTCAAGACCATTCGCTGGAATCTGGAGAACCGCGCGTGGGTGGAAGCCGTCTCGGGCGAAGAGTATCAGCACTACTACGAACAGATGTACGGACAGCGTTGAGTTGTCCCGACCCACTATTGAGCCCCCGCCGGACGCTGCCCGGCGGGGGCTTTTTCGTCGGTGCGCCGACTGTCGGCGCGCAAACGGGAATAGGGCCAGAAAAAACTCGCCTTAGCCCCGTCGCGACGGGGCTAAGGCGAGTGGTTCGCGGGACGGTCCGGCCTTCCGGGGCCGCCGGCGCTGTGGCCGCGGGGCTTAGCGCACGATGGTGGCCTCGCGGTCCGGGCCTACGGAGATGATGCGGATGGGCACCTGCAATTGGGCCTCGAGATAGTCCACATAGGCCTTGAAGGCGGGCGGGAATTCCGCTTCGCTGCGCAGCTCGGTGAGGGGCGACTTCCAGCCCGGCAGCTCGTCGTAGACCGGTTGCCAGCCCTCGGTGTCGTAGGGCATGTCCGTCGTCACCTGTCCGTCCTTCGTGTAGGCCGTGCAGGCTTTGATGGTGTCGAAGCCGTCGAGCACGTCGCTCTTCATCATGACGAGGTCCGTTACGCCGTTGATGAGGATGGCGTATTTCAGGGCGACGAGGTCTATCCATCCGCAGCGGCGGTTGCGGCCCGTGACGGCGCCGAACTCGTTGCCGATGCGGCGGATGGTGTCGCCGGTCTCGTCAAACAGTTCCACGGGGAAGGGGCCCGAGCCCACGCGCGTGCTGTAAGCCTTGAAGATGCCCCAGACGCGGCCGATGGCGCTTGGCGCTACGCCCAGGCCCGTGCAGACGCCGCCGCTTGTCGTGCTGGATGAGGAGACGAACGGGTAGGTGCCGTGGTCGATGTCGAGCAACGAGCCCTGTGCGCCCTCGGCCAGGACGTTCTTCCCTTCGGCCAGGAAGCGGTTGATTTCTATTTCGGTGTCGGTCAGGTGGAACTTGCGCATGTACGCCACGCCCTCCAGCCAGTGCTGCTCTTCCTGGGCCAGGTCGTAGTCCGTGAAGTTCAGGTCGCGCAGAATCTGTTCGTGGCGGGCCTTCAGGGCGCGGTATTTCTCCTCGAAGTTATGCTCGATGTCGCCCACGCGGAGGCCGGTGCGGGCGGCCTTGTCGCTGTAGGTGGGGCCTATGCCCTTGCCCGTGGTGCCCACTTTGTTTTTGCCCTTGGCCGCTTCGTAGGCGCGGTCCAGCAGGCGGTGGGTCGGCAGGATGAGGTGGGCGCGGCGGCTGATGTGCAGGCGTTCCGTCAGGGCGTAGCCTGCTGCCTCCAGCTCGTGGGCCTCGTCCATGAAGAGGTCTGGCGCGATGACGCAACCGTTACCGATGATGTTGATTTTATTAGCGTCGAAGATGCCGGACGGTATGGAGCGAAGCACGAACTTCTTTCCGTCGAAGATGATGGTATGGCCGGCGTTGGGCCCGCCTGCGAATCGTGCCACTACGTCGTAGCGCGGCGTGAAGAAGTCTACGACTTTTCCTTTTCCTTCGTCGCCGAATACGATGCCCAACAGGGCATCCACTTTTCCTTTCGTCATGGTCTTTTCTCTGGAATTAGGTTAAACTGTGCGGGGAAGGTTTTCTCGCACCGTGTGACAAAGGTAGACGTTTTTTCCCGAATCCCGCACATAGTTCCCATATTTTTCGGTCATAAAGACAGTATTTTGGAAGCGGCGCGGCCCGTCGGCGCATTTTCCCCGTCAGTTTGACGTCAGCAGTTGCCAGAGCAGGTAGACGTTGAGCGCCGCCACGGCCGTCGCCAGCCCGTAGAGCAACACCTTCATATACGGCCGGTTGGCATAGTCCCCCATGACGCGGCGCGAGGAAGTGAGGCTCACCTGCAGGAACATGGTGAAGGGGAGCTGGAGACTGAGCACGGCCTGCGAGACGATAAGCCCGCGGAAGGCGTCGCCGATGAAGCAGATGATGAGAAAGGCCCCGACGAAAGAGATGAGCGTCCCGACGCGCGAGTGAATATCCTTCGTGTCGTAGCCCTCGTCGTACATGCCGGCCAGGATAGTGCCCGCCGCCATGCCGCTGGTCACCGTGCTGGCCACACCTGCCAGCAGCAGGGCAACGGCAAAGACCGTAGCCGCCGCGCCGCCCAGGACGGGCGCGAGCAACTGGCCCGCCTCGGGCAGCGACGCTACGGCGTGCCCGTGGGCAAAGAAGGCGTCGGCCGCCAACAGGATCATGGCCGAGTTGATGGCCCACCCTATCGTCATGGCCAGGAGCGTGTCGAAGAACTCGTACTTCAGCGCGTGGCGGATCTGGTCGTCGCCCTGCGCGTTGATTTGCCGGCTCTGCACCACCTCGGAGTGCAAAAACAGATTGTGGGGCATGACGACGGCGCCCAGGACGCTCATGACGACGAGCATGCTCCCTTCGGGCAGCGACGGTGTGACGGCCGCCGCCGCGGCGCGCGCCCAGTCCGTGTCGGCGAGGGCGAGCTCGTAGAGGAAGGAGAAGCCGATGAGCGATACGAACGCGATGATGCCGCGCTCGATACGGCTGTACGAATTGCTGAGCAGCAGGGCGGCGCATACGGCCGTCGTCGCCGCGGCGCCGAGCAGCAGCGGCACGCCGAAGAGCATTTCGAGCGCGATGGCGGCCCCGAGAATCTCGGCCAGCGACGTGGACACCGAGGCCGCCATTGCGCTGAGCAGGACCGGGCGGCTCACGCGCCGCGGCAGGTAGCGCGTCGCCGCCTCGGCCAGGCAGAGCCCCGTGACAATGCCCAGGTGCGCCACGTTGTGTTGCAGCACGATGAGCATTACCGTCGAGAGCGTCACCACCCAGAGCAGGGCGTAGCCGAACTCCGACCCGGCGGCGAAGTTCGAGGCCCAGTTGCCCGGATCTATGAAACCGACCGTCACCAGCAGGCCCGGTCCGATGTGGCGCAGGATGTGGAGCCCGCCCTGCAGGCTTCCTTCGCGCAGGCGCCAGTGGCGGCGCCATTCCTTCAGTTTCTCTTTCAGCATCGTGCAGTCTTGTCAGGGTTAAAAACAGGCGCGCCCGCAGCTCACAGTGAGTACGGGCGCGCAAAGGTAGTGGGGCAGGGGCCGTCCCCTGTCCGGCTGTTTACTTCTTGTTACCGAAGTAGCGGTTGTAGAGGCCTTCGAATCCGCGGCCGTGGCGGGCTTCGTCGCGGGCCATTTCGTGAACCGTGTCGTGAATAGCGTCGAGGTTCAGCTCCTTGGCGCGCTTGGCAATGCGCGTCTTGTCCTCGCAAGCGCCTGCCTCGGCGTTCATGCGCTTCTCAAGGTTGGTTTTCGTATCCCATACGACGTCGCCCAGGAGCTCTGCGAACTTGGACGCGTGCTCTGCTTCCTCCCACGCGTAGCGCTTGAACGCTTCTGCGATCTCAGGATATCCTTCGCGGTCGGCCTGGCGGCTCATCGCCAAGTACATTCCCACTTCCGTGCACTCACCCATGAAGTGGTTATTGAGATCCTTGAGCATTTCCTCGTCACAGCCCTTGGCGACACCAAGCTCGTGCTCGGCGACAAAGGAAAGGGCGCTGTTCTCATCGAGAACCTTGAACTTGGAAGCGGGAACGCCGCACATCGGGCACTTCTCGGGAGCGTGTTCGCCTTCATAGACGTAGCCGCAAACGGTACAGATGAATTTCTTTTTCATTTTAGTAGAGAATTTAATGTGTTATGTATGTCAGATAGCTTTCTTGTCTCAGTGGTTGCAGGCCTTACACGTGCCGCGATAGTAAAGCGCGGCCGAGGCGGTGGAGAAACCTTCCGGAATCTCGGCCTCTGTGCTGAGGTCGGCGGCGCGTAGCGGAACGTCGTAGACGTGGCCGCAGTGCGTGCAGAGGAAGTGAGCGTGGGGCGCCGTCTCGGCGTCGAAGCAGACGTTGCGCTCGTCGATGGTGAGCTGCGAGGCGGCCCCGTGCTCCACGAGCAGGCGCAGCGTGTTGTAGACCGTGGTCTTCGAGAGCGTGGGTATTTCCGCCGTCAGCGCGTTGTAGATCTCGTCGACCGTGGGGTGCGTCCGGTGCGCCAGCAGGTAGCCCATCACGGCCAACCGCTGTACGGAGGGCTTGATGCCGTGTTCGGCGAGCGTGGTCATCGGGTCGTGTGGCGTCATCGTTATTAATTTGAAATCATTACATATTTGAAACTGATGCAAAGATAGGCACTCTTTCTTTTCCCACCAAATTTTTCGGCAGAAATTTTAGCGAAATTTTTCCGCGGCCGGTCCGGCAGTCGGGCAGGTGTTGCGCGGCGCCGCCGCCGATAGTTTCGCGAACCACGGGCCTTAGCCCAGTTTTTACGGGAATAGGCCCAGTTTTTACGGGCCTTAGCCCCGTGGCGCGGAGGCCAGGCGCCGCGATGGGCGGGGTAGGGTGGCTCTTATATATAATAAGGTGTGGGGCGGCGGGCACAGCGGGGCCGTCCACTTTTTTTGAGAAAAAAACGATGAATCGCTTGGTAGTAAATACGGGAAGTATTACTTTTGCAGTGTCCTACTACACTATGACACTATAAAATTATCCGAGTTATGATAGAAGTAAACGACATCACTTACAGCTATGGCCGCCGCAAGGCTCCGGTACTCGAGGACTTCAGCCTGACTTTCGAGGAGAACAGCATCTACGGCCTGCTGGGCAAGAACGGTACGGGCAAGTCGACGTTGCTCTACCTGCTGTGCGGCCTGCTTCGTCCGCAGCGCGGCTGCGTGCGGGTCGACGGCCAGGACGTTACGGCCCGCCGCCCCGAGTTCCTGAGCGAACTTTTCTTTGTCCCCGAGGAGTTTGAACTGCCCGCCGTGAGCATGACGCGCTACGTGGAGCTGAACCGCCCGTTCTACCCCCACTTCTCGCAGGACGTGCTCGACGAGTGCCTGGCGGACTTCGAGCTGCCCGCCCGCCTGAACCTCGGCGAGCTGTCCATGGGCCAGAAGAAGAAGGCCTTCATGAGCTTCGCCCTGGCTACGGGCACGAAGTACCTGCTCATGGACGAGCCGACCAACGGCCTGGACATCCCTTCAAAGAGCGAGTTCCGCCGCGTCGTGTCCCGGCACATGGACGGCAGCCGCATACTCATCATCTCTACGCATCAGGCCCGCGACATCGACATGCTGCTCGACCACGTCGCCATCATTAACGGCACGCGCCCGCTGCTCAGTGCGTCGACGGCCACGGTCTGCGAGCGGCTCTGCTTCGAGGTGCGCCCCGTGGGCCAGCCTACGGACGATGCCCTCTACGTGCAGCCCACCATCCAGGGCAATGCCCTCGTACGCCGCAACCTCGGCGGCGAGGATTCACAGCTCGACCTGGAGCTTTTCTTCAACGCCGTCCTGGCCAACGCGGACGTACTCGCCGCGCTGCGCTGACGCGCTTCCTGTCCATTGACATAAACCTTCCATCCCCATCGCATTATGAAAAATTTCAGTTTCCGTCGGCTGGCGCTTCTGTTGCGCCGCGACCTGCTTGGCGACTATAAGCGCAATCTCACCACGCTACTGACGTTCTACATTCTCAACCTCCTCTTCATTTCTTTCACTTACTACACGCCCAGCCGCTACGGCGTCGGCGACACCGGACTGCCGTTCACGGTGATGGAACAAGGGCTCGCCATCCGTTGCGTAGCCATGGCCACCGGCCTCCTCTTTGTCGGTTTCTTCGGCATGGCGGGTTCCACTTTCTCGGACTTGTCCACGAAGCAGAAACGTACGGCTGTCCTCACGCTCCCCGCGACCAACGCCGAACGCTACTGGTCGCGGCTGTTGCAGACGCTCGTCCTCTTTCCCCTGGCACTGGTCGCGACGTTCGTCCTGGCGGACCTGACGCGCATGCTCGTATTTCCCGTCTTCGGCCATAGCTTCTGCTCGGCCACGCCCCTCTTCTTCTCTACGCTGGGCGAGGGTTTCAAGGAAATGGGCCTCTTGCTCGTCAACGCCTCACACCCCTCCGCTTACCAGTTGAACTGCGCGGGCGGCGGCACCTGGGGCTTCTTCCTCCTGACCGGCATGCTCGTGCTGCTCCACTCGTACTACCTGCTCGGCGCTGCGGTGTTCCGTCGCCGGGCCCCCATCTACGCCACGCTCATCCTGTTGGCCGTCTGCATCCTCCTGGGCGTCACGGTGTCGCACTCTTCCGGGCAGGGCGTCCAGGTAACCGTCAGCGGAAAGTTACTGTTCGTCAAGACTTACATCGTGTTGCAGTGGCTCATCGCCATAGCCTTCTACATCCTGAGCTACCAGCTCTACAAACGCATTCCTGTCATCTCACGCAAAATCCTACGGTAATGAATTTCAAGGACGGACTTCCGATTTACATCCAGATAGCCGAGCGCCTCTCGGACGAGATTCTCGCGGGCGCCTACCCGGCCGATGGCCGCGTCCCCGCGGTTCGGGAATACTCCGCCTTGCTCGAAGTGAACGTGAACACTACGGCGAAAGCCTTCGACCTGCTCGTGCAGCGCGGCGTGCTTTACAACCGGCGCGGCCTCGGTTCGTTCGTCTCGCCCGACGCGCGCCGTCTCATCCTCGAGACGCGCCGGCGCGAGTTCATGGAGCGCGACCTCCCCGAGCTCTTTCGGCGCATGCGCCAGCTCGGACTTTCGCCCGCCGATTTGCAGGCCCTCTGGGACGCGAACGGCGCCCCCCCCACTTCGGAGCCGGCGTAGCGGCATCAGGGCCGCACGCGCAGGCTACGGCCCCTCTATGTCCAACTTCCGGGCAGGGCAATGCCCCTGTCTGAACTATTCCACCAACCTCATGAAAAAACTTGCTATCCTCTTGCCCGCTCTGCTGGGCTTGCCCGCCTATGGGCAAATCGCCGGGACCGTGGTCGACACCGCGCGCCAGCCGGTCCCGTTCGCCAACGTGGCGCTCCTTTCCTTGCCCGACTCGGCCCTGGTTTCCGGCGCCGTGACCGCGGCCGACGGCGCCTATCGCTTCACCTCCGCCACGGCGGGCTGCCTGCTGCGCGCCTCGGCCCTGGGCTACCACACGACGTATGCCCTGGCCGACACGTTGCGCGGTCCGCTCGTGCTCCGGCCCGACGGCCAGCTGCTCGGCGAGGCCACCGTCACGGCCCAGCGCCCCGTCTCGCGCATCGAGGGCGATGCGCTCGTCACTACGGTCAAGGGCTCCGTCCTCGAGAAGGCGGGGACGGCAGAGGACGTCCTAGGCCGCGTGCCCGGCATCACGAAGGAGCAGGACGGCTTCAACGTCCTGGGCAAAGGCGCCCCGGTGTTCTACATCAACGGCCGGCAGGTGCGCGACAACTCCGAGCTCGAACGCCTCCGTTCGGACGAGATACGCAGCGTTGAGGTGGTGCAGTCGCCCGGAGCCCGCTACGACGCCACGGTAAACGCCGTGGTGCGCATCCGTACCGTGAAGCGCACGGGCACCGGCTTCAGCGCCAACGCCATGGCCAGCTACTACCAGGGCGAGTATCCCTCCGGCAACGCCCAGCTCGACCTGAACTACCGTTACCGTTCGCTCGACGTCTTCGCTACGGCGAAGTACTCGGCCGGCAAGACCCGCTGGCGCAGCACTATTGACAACGTGACCTACGCCGATACCCTTTGGCGCCAGCGCAGTACGCAGGACTTCTACTCCCGGCAGCATCACGTCAACACTACGCTGGGTTTCAACTACGACTTGAACGAGCGCCACTCCTTCGGTCTGCGCTACGACCTCACCTTGCAGCCGAGCTTCCGCTCGAGCGGCCCCTTCAACGGGCAGATATGGGCCGACGGCGTGCTCTACGACGAGCTCACCAACCGCATAGAGACCGAGGAAGAGAACGACGCCACGCACGCCCTCAATGCTTACTACTTGGGACACCTCGGCAAGGGCGAGCTCAACATCGACGCCGACTTCTACGCCGACGGCAGCGAGACGCGACAGATCACCGAGGAGAACAGCGCGAACTACGACGACCGTCTCGTCGCCTCGACCAACCCCGTACGCAACCGCCTCGTGGCGGCACGGGCCGACTACTCGTATCCCCTCTGGAAGGGCAAGGTGAGCGTGGGCGGTCAGTTCACGGCGACAAACCGGCACGACGACTACCTGGTCCCTGTGGACGAGTATGGCCTGGCTACTTCCCGCTCGCAGCTCAAGGAGAACAATGCCGCCGCCTACCTGCAGTGGAGCGGCCTCACCAAGCTGGGCATGCTCACGGCCGGGCTCCGCTACGAGCACGTTACGTTCGACTACTTCACCGACGGGGTGCGCCAGCCCGACCAGAGCCGCACGTTCAACAACGTCTTTCCCTCCATCTCCTTCGCCACGCAGCTGGGACACACGCAGGTGATGGCGAGCTACACGGCCAAGACCCAGCGCCCCAGCTACGGGCAGCTGCGCAACAACGTGACGTACGGCAACCGCTTCCTCATGACGAAGGGAAACCCGCACCTGGACCCGACCATCGTCCACGACCTCACGCTCACCGGCGTCTGGAAGTTTATCCAGGGCGTCGTATCCTTCAGGAAGCAGCACAGGGCCGTGCTCAACTGGACCCAGCCCCTGGAGGGCAACTCCTCGTCCACGGTCGTCACTTACCTGAACCATGACTACCCCTCGTTGTCGGCTGTGCTCAGCGTGGCGCCCAAGATCGGCTGGTGGCAGCCCACGTGGACGGCGGCCTTGATGAGCCAGTGGCTCACGTTGCACACGGCCGAGCGCACCGTGAAGTTTGACAACCCGATGCTTGCCGCTACGTGGAACAACGCTTTCGACTTCCCGCGCAACTATCTGCTCAACGTCGACTTCACTTACCTGAGCCCCGGCAACCAGCAGAACGCCACCATCGTCAGTCGCGACATCTGCATGCTCAACGTCTCGTTGCGCAAGTCCTTCTTCAACGACGCCTTCTCCGTGACGGTGGGCGGCGAGGACCTGTTCCAGCGGCTGGGGCGCATGGTGGTGCGCGTCGGCACCGGCACCAACGAACTGGCGCAAGCCAACTTCACGAACTGGCGCCGCTTCTTCATCACGCTGCGCTACCGCTTCAACCCCGTGAAGAGCAAGTACAAGGGCAAGAGCGTGGCCGGCGACGAACTGAAACGATTGTAGTTGCCCCGCTCCCTGGCTTTCCGGCCAGCGGCGCGCCGCCGCGTGCCGCCCCGGACAGGGAACGGAAACACGGGGCTAAGGCCAGTTTTTACGGGCCTTAGCCCCGTAAAAATTCCCCCTATTCCCGTTCGCGCGGAAACCGGGGGACAAAAAACGGGCCTTAGCCGGGCATGTCCCAGGCTAAGGCCCGTTGCCGTTCCGCCGGGCGTCGGCGGGCGGCGCCGGCTTCAGCGCGCGGCGGCGCCGGTCTCCTTCTTCACTTCGATAAAGAGCCCTTCGATTTCCACTTCCCCGTCCATGCACGAGCCGGGGATGGTGAACGTGTCGTTACGGAACGCGGCGGCGGGGAAAAAGTCCACGTCGTACTGCTTAGTGCCGTGAACGACGCTGTCACCGGCCAGGCCGTAGCCGTGACGCACGCGGATGCCGCTGTAAGTGAAGCCGTTCTCGGGGTTCATCCGGATGGTGAAGGGCTTACCGAACGGGGCCTGGAACTTTACGAGCTTCTGCCCGTCGGCCGTGAGCACTTCGCCGTTGCGGTTAGCATCGTTCACGTTGCAGTAGTCGCCGTGGACGTTGAGCCGCGTGTCGACGATGATGCCGCCGTTCTGCTGGATGCTGTTCGTAGCCGTCATGCGTCCGGCCGGGTCGGCGTTGCCCCAGTCCAGCTTGAAGCGGACGCGGTAGAAGCCCGGGGCGAGGTCGGCCGGTAGGGCAAAGGCCGGCGGGTTAAGGATGTTGCGGTCGTTGCCTGCGACGCGGGCGCCGTCCTGTCCGCGCAGTCCCCATACGTTCTCCTCCATTTCGTGGTAGGCAAAGGCCAGGAGGTCGCTGCCCGGGCGCGGCGCCTTGCCGTCGGGGGTGAGGGCGGCGTCGAAGCGGCCGTCGCTCCCGCGGTCCAGGTAGACGAAGCCGTTGAGCCAGCCGAGCTGCCCCTCGAAGCGGACGGCGAGCGAGTCGCCGGCGCGGGCGAGGAGGGTGCTGTCCGTCAGGTCGCGGTAGAGCAGGGGGCGCTTGTCGGCGGGCAGGGCGAGCGTCTGCCGGCCGTCGCTGCCGCCGTCGAGGACGATTTGCCGCAGGCTGTTGGCCGGGCGCTGCGACTCGGCGCCGTCCGGGAAGGCCCGCACGTAGTCACCGTAGACAAAGCGCGGCGCGGGGTCGGCGTTGACGGTTATTTCGTCGATGCAGGCGACAAAGTCCGCCTCGAGCGCGTGGGGCGACTCGCAGTCGGGCACTACGACGAGGCTGTAGATGTCTATGCCCCCGGCCCCCTTGATGGGAAAGACGGCGTCGTTCCACTTGCCCGCGACGACGGGCGCCGAGGAGAAGGCCCAGAACTGCTCGGCCTCGGGCGACTGGCCGGCGCGCTCGCGCCGCTTGCCCAGGCCGATGAGCATCACGCGCCCTTCCACGGGCTTGTGGAGCAGGACGTGGACGTACTGCGTCTGGGGCGTCAGCTCGAACGGCTGCTTCAGGTCGATGCGGGCCCCGAAGGTGTTGCTGCCGAACCTGGACCGCTGGACCACGAGCATACGCCCCGACGGATTGGGGGCCAGGCCCAGCGACGGGTCGACGGCGGTCAGGTCGTTGGGCACCACTTGGACGTTGCCCTGCAACTGGCCGGTGCGGAAGGGGGAGGCTTCCCAGGAATCGTAGACCCCAATGCCGCGATAGTCCGCTTGCTCGAAGCTGACAGCGGGCTGCGCCGCGGCGGCCGCGGGAAGCAGGGCGGCGGTGAGAAATATAGGAGTAAGGATTTTCATGACTGTGGGACGTGAGTTGGAGTAAGGGTTAATAGACAGATAGCGTATGGAGCAGGGGACAGGCCTTGCTGGCGGTGACGGTCACCCGCAGGCCGCGGGCCGTGATGCCGTCGTCGTAGCTCTCGGCCGTACTGCCGTTGAGCGGGACAATGCGCTTGTAGCCCACGGTCGTACATTCGACGCCCGGCGCCACGGCCGTCCAGCCGCTCTGCCCGTCGGCACTCGTCTCGACCTTAAAGCCCTGGATGCGCTGCCCTTTGCGGATGTACTCCATCAGCATCACGTAGCGCAGGGGCTGGGGCTTCTTCCACGTGAGGGTAATGGTGGCCGTCGTGACGCTGTCGTCCGTGGCCCAGTAAGTATCCTTGTCGCCGTCGGTCAGGTTGTCGGCGGCGTAGTCCCTGTGTTCGCCGGCGCGGCGCGTAGCGCTGACGCTGACGTCCGCCTTGCGGGCCAGGTCCTTGCTAAGGCGGGCCTTGAGCAGGCGTCCCATTCCCTCGAGCGCGTCTACCGAAGCCTGCGGCAGGCGTCCGGAACGGTCGGGCGGCATATTGAGAATGAGCGTGGCGTTACGCCCCACCGTCTCGAGGTACATCTGAAAAAGCCGTTCCGCAGTGAGCGCCTTTTCTCCCTCATGGTAAAACCATCCCATGTTAGTGCCCTTGGCGTCGCTCTCACCGGGCAGCCAGAACCAGCCGTTTTCCGTGCCGTACATGCCGTTGTTCTCGGGCGCGTAGCCGCGGTTCTCGGTCGACCAGTTCGTTTGTCCGGCCCAGCCGGCCTCGTTCCCTATCCAGCGGGCTTCGCCCCCGACGCCCCAGAGTACGCAGTCGGGGCAGACCTTGTGGACCGAGTCGCGCAGGTTGGGCACGTCGTAGTACGTCTCCCGGTCGATGGAGCGCGTGTCGTAGGCCCCGCCGTAATAGCCATTACCGCCGTTGGCTCCGTCGAACCACATTTCAAACTGGTCCGTGCCGTACTGTGCGAGCTCGGCGCATTGCCGGAGAAAGACTTCCGACACATAGCGGTCCGTGCCATAGAGGGCGCTGTTGCGGTCCCAGGGCGAGATGTAGAAGCCGTACTTCATCTTCAGCTTGCGTGCGGCCTTGGCAAAATCGCGGGGAATGTTCGTCTGGCGGGCATAGTCGTTGCCGCCGCGGGTCACGTTGTGCGTCGTGGTGGCCGTAGGCCAGAGGCAGAAGCCGTCGTGGTGCTTCACCACGGCAATGCCGCCCTTCATGCCGGCTGCCTTGGCCGCTTTCAGCCACTGGTAGGGGTCGGGCGCCGCCGTAGGGGCAAAGATGCTTTCCTTCTCGTCGCCGTTGCCCCATTCGAGCCCGGTGTAAGTGTTCATACCGTAGTGGAAAAAGGCATAGAATTCCGTCTCCTGCCATTTCATCTGCCGTTCATGGGGAACGGGATGGACGGGAGCCGGCTCGTTGTCGGGATTCGGCAGCGTTTGATCGGCCATCCGGAAACCGCTCTGCGCGAACCCGAGCAGAGGCACGCCGGCCAGCAGGCCAATCAGTCGCAAGTGGGAGATAATGTTCATACCGATAAAGTTAAGTGGGGATGTGATGTGGATTAATTTCTGGAAAAACGGGAATAGGCCCCGTAAAAACTGGAATAGGGCCCGTCGCTACGGGGCTAAGGCTCGTTCGTCGCGGAACTGTCGGCGGGGTCGGCGGCCCTGTCCAGCGCCGCAGCGGGCACGACGTGGCACGACGCGAACAGCTTCCGGTAGAAGGCGTGACGGCAGAGCGTGGCGCCCGAGCCTAAGATGATGAGTTTCATCCTGGCCCGCGTGGTGGCGACATTCATGCGGCGCAGGTCGGAGAGGAAGCCGATTTGCCCGTCTTCGTTCGCCCGTACGAGCGAGACCAGGACCACGTCGCGCTCCTGCCCTTGGAAGGCGTCGACGGTGTTCACCGTGATTTGCCGGGCCAGGGGGCGGAGCGCCTCGTCGCGGCGCAGCAGGCCGCGCAGGTATTGCACCTGTGCGCGGTAGGGGGAGATGACGCCGATGTCTACGCGCTCCTCGACGAGGCGGTGGCGGCCTATGCGGCGGGCGTAGTCGCGCAGCGTCTGGAGCGTGAGCCGGGCCTCGCCCTTGTTGATGCGTCCGTACGAGACGCCGACAAACTCCTCTTCGCACGAGGGGTCGTCCTCCTGGCTCGTGTCCACCCAGACGAGGGGTTCATCCAGTTCGTCGAGCAAGCTGCGGCGCTTCACCTCCGGGGCAGCC
>OHFP01000025.1_pt1 | contig 95391 bp, 84 predicted proteins | sample 1567591 | NCBI WGS metagenome assembly OHFP01 (sample SAMEA3879547, study PRJEB24766) | human gut metagenome | biome: human-associated habitat; feature: feces | place: USA | collected 1985/1987 | reverse complement strand
GTCGGCCTGCCGGCAGTATAGGGCTGTGCGGTGGTTCTTACTGCCGGAGGCCGAGCTCCGGCCGCAGCAGGGCGGCCGATAGCAAATCCGGCCGGTCGGCGGGTACGAACCACGGAACAGGATTGCGGCCGCGAGGAACGAAGGAAGAAATCCGGTCGATTCACATTTCTGAATTGTTGTTCCATTTTGTAAATCCAAAGATTACAATTCACCAATTCAACCCCATTTCACTCCTGTAAACCGCGACTTGCAAAATTGTTAAATAAGTAGTTCTTATCCATTAAAATACTGGATACTTATTGACAGAAAATCAGCCATTTATATCACTCATCTAAACACATATCTCACTTCCTCCGGCCGGTTTACGGTAAATTTTGGAAATTGAACAGCTCTACACAGACAAATCCACATATTAACCAACAGAAAATCAGAATATTCAACTATGCCACCTACTACTTATCCTAGCTGGAGTTATCCACAATTCATCAACAGATTCACAGATGTTAACTTGTTGAAAACTTGCCCATGTCCGAAATTCTGATTACATTTGTGAAACAAGCCGTTACAATATGAACTCGCGTCTGAAACAATTCCTGGCCGCCGAAAACATCAGCCAGTCACAGTTCGCCGACACTATCGGGGTCGCCCGCGCCAGCATCTCGCATATTCTCTCCGGACGCAACCGCCCGGGCTACGATTTCTTCGCAAGCGTGGCGCAGCATTACCCCACCCTGAACCTGTCATGGCTCATAACCGGAAAAGGCAGGATGTACGGCAACCAGCCCTACCTGCAGGAAAACGTCATCGAGATACCATCGGCAGCCAGCGCCGACAGCGGTCTCTTCGCCGACGAGGAAGCCGAACCCATTCTGCATGGAGATGTTTCAAGCTATCCTGCAGCCGGCGGCGGAAACCGGGATTATCGCGACATCCGCCAGCCAAAGCCCAAATACGGAAACGGCGCGGACGCGAATCCGACGGAAAACGCGGAGCTGAAGGACGGCGGAGAAGCAGGAAACGGACGCAGGATATCGAAAGTGCTGGTATTCTACGACGACAACACCTACCAGGAATTGAAATAATTCCTATCTTTGCCCCTCGATGGGCATGTACGACATTCTCATAAAGCCGCTGGTGCGCAGCATGGAGCTCGACAGAGCCTCCAGGGTAAGTCTGAAGTATTTCAGGCTTATCGGCAGACTCCCGCTCGCCCACACCATAACGCGCTGGCTCTACGGAAGCCGCACCACCAGGCTGCAGAAAGAAGTTTTCGGAATCCAGTTCAAGCATCCCGTCGGCCTCGGGGCCGGACTTGACATTCACGGAGAGCTCTACAACGACCTCGGGAACCTCGGATTCAGCTTCGTGGAAATCGGCCCGATGAACGCGGAAAGCATACGCCGCGCGCTGCGCAACCTGAACGAGCATCCCAAGCACAATATCCTTGCTGCCTGCATAGCCGCCGACTATCTGACAGCCTTCACCCTCGCATACGACTTCTGCGACTTCTTCGTAGTGGAGCTCCCGGATGACCTGTCAATCTATCCTATCGACCCGCTGCTGGAAGCCCGCATCGCCGAACCTGTCTACCGCCCCATAGTGCTGAAGATTCCCAAGGAGCTCACGGACAACCAATTGGAGACGCTGGTCGACTACTGCATGCTGAACAGCGTCGACGGCATCGAATCACGCGACCTCGCACAGCTGAAGCACATAGTCGAATACTCGGAAGGAAGGCTGCCGGTAATCGCCAACAACCATATCGACACTCCGGAGCATGCCGCCGAAGCCCTGAAGGCCGGGGCGTCGCTGGTGGAAGTGCGCACAGGCCTCGTCCACGAAGGGCCCGGAATTGTGCGCAAGATTCTGAAGCAGCTTCATCAGGAACAATGAACGATAATATACAATATTTCCTGGCTTCGCTGCTGAAGGGCAGCGGCAGGACCCTGAGTGCGGCGGAATCCTGCACCGGAGGGGAAATCTCGCATCTGATCACCACGGTTTCCGGTTCATCGGAATACTACCTCGGCTCCGTGACCTCATACGCAGTCTCAGTCAAGGAGAAGCTGCTCGGAGTGCCGGCCCGAACCATAGACGAATACGGAGTCGTCAGCGCGGAAGTAGCCGCCGCCATGGCCGAAGGCGTCAGAAAAGCGACCGGAAGCACATATTCGGTATCGACCACCGGACTGGCGGAAGGCGGAGACGGCCGTTACCCTGAGGGCACGGTCTGGATGGCCGTCAGCGGCCCGGGAGGCACCAGGACCAGAATCTACAACTGCAATCTCGGCCGCGAGGGCAACATACTCCGGTTCGCCATGGAGGCTCTCGGCTTCCTGACAGAATACATCAAGGAAGACCTCGCCGGCAAGAACAATCCTGCATAGAAACCCGCAAGCAAACTTTCAACATGCTCAATCACCAGGCAGGCAACTTCGGTGGTTCGTTTTGCAGGCAAATCTGACACTTCACCGCTGTCTGCGGAAGTCCGGCGGACTGTCGATCAAGTGAAAACTATCTTAGGCAGTCCGTCAGAATGTGCGGGTCCAGGTCGCCATTGGCGGACGTGCGTCTCCGCAGGCAGAAGAAAGAGGGCAAGCCTGCTTCGTCTCAGTCCGCGCAACGCCGACTGGCTGTCGGTCCGAAGAAAGATGCCTGGGACAACCCACCTGTAGCCGGTTATATAGCAGATTCCGCCGTCAGTCCTGTTCCTGACTTTTTGGCCTAGTCGACAAAATTCATGATACTTATGTCAATAATGACGTGATAGGTATTCGTCAATAAGTTTCATCCTGGGCTCGCTTGTGAGTCCGCTGTGGCCCCTCACCTTTGACTTGATGTCAGCGAACACCGTTCCAGGCCGTTGTTCGTATCCGGTATGACCCTGTCCTTGTAATCGTAGAATGTCCGTATGCGTTTCATGTTCCTTTTTATGCTGAGATATGGGCCTAGTCGACAAAATTCAGGATGAAATCCCTGCAAAGTACTGAGTTAAATATATTTGCAGAGATTATTACCGAGATGTACAAGAAAAATGTTTTTTGCTGGACAGCGAATGTGGTCAGGAACGGCCTGAGTGGCAGGAAACAACAATATAAATGCAAGGACTGCTGCCGCCGATTTTTAGGAAATGGTCGCGGAAATCAAGTCAAAGGCGGGGGTCCGCAACGGACTTACCAAGGAATACCGAATGAAGCTTATTGAGGAGGATTTTGAGGATAATCGCTGCCGGAATACCGCAACCTGAACGCTCACATACGCAGCTGCGGCCCAAATCGGACAAGTCGATTATCGAATTATGATATTCTTTTGATTATCAGTAAATTTAACAAATTTGTTTTAACTTATAACAAAAATGTTAAACGCGTTTTCTGACCAGTTTGAGGACTTGGAGGAAGTTCTCTCCGGCGATTTTTGAAATCTCCTTGCGCGAAAATCCCCTTCTGCGCAGTTCATCGAAAAGTGCCGGAAATTTCGAGATGTCCTCCAGTCCCTCGGCCGTGACTTCTATACCGTCGTAGTCGGTTCCGAGTCCGACATGGTCGATGCCGGCGACATTCACCGCATGTTCGATATGGTCAGCCACCCTGCCGACCGATGGACGGGGCAGTGTGGCCAGCCTGCGCTGGATCTCCGCCCATGCAGCGGCCTTTTCCGGGTTGCCCGGATCCTTGATGAACTCGGCCTCCACCGCCTCTCCCTCTTCCTGCAGGCCTGAAGCCTCGAGAGTCCGCACGAAGGCGTCGTCAAGGAAACAGGGATAGATGCTCATGCACACAATTCCGCCGCGCTCGCCTATCGCCCGCATCAGCTCGTCGGAGATGTTCCGCCTGTGCGAAGCCAGGGCCCGGCAGCAGCCGTGAGTGTAGGCGACGGGATGTTCCGAGAGCCCGAGCACATCGCTCATCGTGGCATCGGAGGAATGTGCCAGGTCGATGAGCATGCCGATATGGTTCATGGCAGGTATCAGTTCGCGCCCGAACGGGCTCAGGCCTCCCCAGCGGCCATTTCCGGTGCAGCTGTCGGCCACATCATTGTCAGCGCTGTGGGTAAGGGTGATATATCGGACTCCCCTCCTGTAGAACTCGCGCAGAAGCCCGAGCGAACCGTCAAGGGCCGAAGCGTTCTCTATTCCGGCCAGTATCGAAATCCTGCCCGCACGCCTGTTCCTGCGTACGCCTCCGGCACATCGTGCGTAAGCCACGATATCTTCGTTCGCCGCCACCTGCGAATCCAGCAGGTCCAGCAGACGTCTTGCATGTGCGGTCGCATCGGCCCCTTCCAGCACGGCCGGAACATATGCCGCGAAAAACGACGCGTCCACGCCTCCGCGCCGCATCTTGGGGAAATCCACCTGTGCGTGAGGATTGTCCAGACGGTAGTCCCGGAGCCTGGACATCTGCGACGGTGCGTCACAGTGTGCGTCCAGAACTATCATCGTCCTCTGTTTCGTAATATCGCAGCACGGTCGAATTCCTGACCGAATTTATGTAGAACACGGGGGAATTCTTATAGGTGAGCTTAGCTCCGTTGCTCAGCTCCAGGAAGACGCTTCCCCTGGCGGCCTGGGTGAGGGTGCAGAACCCGCTCATATTGACCCTGGCATCCACCGCCTGGAGGTTCTCGGCGTTCACGTCGGTGGAACCGGAAAGCGTATAGCGCACCTCTTCGGCGCTGCCGTTCAGTATGCTGCGGCTGGTTCCCTTCGCACTGAGGCTGAGGACTCCGCTGCTGCCGCCGGTCACGCAGGAGGAATTGGCGGAAAGCGAAAGCGACACCTCCTCGCAGGCGCTTTCAAGATTGAGGCTGCTGCTGCCGCTGAGCTCGGCGCTGAAACTCCCGCCCTCCACGCGGATGACGGCATGGCTGCGCTTCTCCATACGCAGGCTGACCGCCCCGCTGCCGCTCATCGTCACGTTTTCAATCCTGGAGTCGTCGGCAAGGTAGAACTTGGCGGAATCGGGAGCGAAAACCTTGCCTTCAATCCTGCCGAGCACCGCCTTCCCTTTCAGCGAAAAGCTGCGCAATGCCGACGGTGCCGTGACGGTGGCCTTGAAGTCAGGCGTTTCGGTCAGACGGCTGCGATAGTGGCGGCGCACCTCGGGAGTAAGGGTCTTCTCGTCAAGAAGGACCTTCAGAACCCCGTCTTCCACATCCACCTGGATGAAGTTGTGGAGCATGTCGTCGACTGCGATGCTGAGCGAATATGCCGGCCCTTCCACGACCTCCAACGTGAACCCTCCGAAGACTTCCACTCCGGAAAAAGCTTCGTAATCGCGCGAATGCTCGGTCACCTGCGCGTTCAGGACGCCCGCCGGCACAACAAGGCCCAGCAGGGCATATAAAAATCTAAGCTTCATATTCCTCTGACAATTCGGCCCACTCGTCAGTCTTGGCGTCAAGCTCGCGCTTGAGCTCGAGATAGCTGCGCGTCAGCTCCATTATGTCGTCACTTTCCTTAGGAGCCGAGAGAACTGTCTCGATTTCCTTCATCCTGCTTTCGAGTTTGCCTATTTCCCCCTCAAGATAAGAAATTCTGTTCTTTTTCTTCCTGTCCTGCCGGTTCCCCTGACGCCTTTCCACATCGGCGGTCTTCCTTTCCTCCTTCGCGGCCTTCCTGTCGGGTGCCGCCGGCGCCGCCGGGGCGAACTTGCGCTCAAGCTCCTTGAGATCCTCGATCTTGCGCTTCTCGAGGAATTCGCTCACGCCGCCGAGATGCTCGGTGACCTTTCCGTCGCGGAACTCGTACATCTTGTCCACCAGCCCGTCAAGGAAGTCCCTGTCGTGGGAAACCACTATCAGCGTGCCGTCGAAGGCCTTGAGGGCCTGCTTGAGTATGTCCTTGGACTTGATGTCCATGTGGTTCGTAGGTTCGTCGAGAGCCAGGAGATTGTGGCTCTGGAGCATCAGCTTGGCCATCCCCAGACGGGCCCGCTCCCCTCCCGAGAGCACGCCCACCTTCTTGTCTATGTCCTCTCCCCGGAACAGGAACTGGGCAAGGATGTCGCGCAGCTTCGTGCGTATGTCGCCCACGGCTATCCTGTCCAGGGTGGAGAACACGGTGTCGTTCTTGTCCAGCACATCCTCCTGATTCTGGGCGAAATAGCCCGTCTCCACATTATACCCCAGCCAGGCCTCTCCGTCCAGCGGCGACAGCTCTCCGGTGACAACCCTCATCATCGTGGTCTTCCCCTCGCCGTTGCGGCCGATGAAGGCGACCTTCTCCCCCCTCTTTATCTCGATGTTCGCATGGCTGAACACGACCTTGCCCGGATACCCAACCGTGAGGTCGGTACCCCTGAATACCACGTCCCCGGAACGCGGAGCCGGAGGGAACTTCACTGTGAGCCTGACATTGTCGGTCTCGTCTATCTCTATCCTGTCGAGCTTCTCGAGGGCCTTGATGCGCGACTGCACCTGGTTGGACTTGGTCGGCTTGTAGCGGAAGGCCTGGATGAACTCCTCGGTCTTGTGTATCATCTTCTGCTGGTTCTCATAGGCGGCGGTCTGCTGCTGCAGGCGTTCGGCCCTGAGTTCCAGATATTTGCTGTAGGGCACCTTGTAGTCGTGGATATGCCCCAGCATGACCTCTACGGTCCTGTTGGTCACGTTGTCGAGGAAACGGCGGTCGTGGCTTACCAGGAGCAGGGAGCAACGGCCGGTCTTGAGATAGTCCTCCAGCCATTCGATGGATTCGATGTCGAGATGGTTCGTAGGCTCGTCGAGAAGCATCAGACGCGGCTTGCGCAGAAGTATCTTCGCAAGCTCGATGCGCATGTTCCATCCCTGCGAGAAAGTCTCGGTCTTCCGTCCGAGCTCCCCGTCCCTGAACCCAAGGCCGAGCAGGGTCTTGCGGGCCTGGACCTCGGGAGGTTCGCTGTAGCTGAGGTCCAGCCTGTCATGCAGAGCGCCCAGCTTCTCTATAAGGGCAGAATATCCGTCGGACTCATAGTCGGTCCTGGTCTCCAGCTCGTGTGTGACCTCGGCTATCTCGCGCTCGAGGCCGGCGGTGGCGTCGAACGCGGTCATCGCCTCCTCCAGCACGCTCCTTCCACGGTGGTGCTCCATAATCTGGGGCAGATAGCCTATGCTGAGGTCGGAAGGCTTGTCCACACGGCCCGAAGTCGGATTCTGAAGGCCGCATATCAGTTTCAGTATCGTGGACTTGCCGGCGCCGTTCTTGCCGACAAGGCCGATCTTGTCATTGTCGCTTATATGGAAATTTATCTTGTCGAGCAGGACATAGCCTCCGTATGCCACTGTCAGGTCTTCTATCGATACCATCACTCAAAATCTATTGGTCCAAAGAATTCCGGACGGTGGAAGTCCGGAGCGGGCGTGTTCACGGGCGCCCAGCTGAGATAATGCCGCTTCGGAAGCATGTTTCCGCATTTGTAGAAATTCCCCCTCGCGTGCAGGCCGCTGAAGCTCTCCAGCTCATGGAACGCCAGCGCCCGCACGGGAATCGCCAGCTCCAGGGACCACTCCGGCACGGCCTCCTTCAGTCCGAAAGCCTCCGTGCCAAGGCTGGGGCGGCACCTGACGATGGAATACGCTTCGTCCGGCAGGAAGACACGGTTCTCGCGTCCCCGGCCACAGGCCATATACAGCCTCCCGGTGCAGCTGCACTCGAAATTATAATACAGACCGTCGGGGAGCGGCGCGAAGAAGAACTCCACGCAGGAATCCTCCCATACATTCTGCCTGTCGGCGGTACATACGGCGCGCGTAACGGCCTCCCGCACGCGGAAACGGAGCAGCAGCTCGGCGCCGGTGCAGCGGATGCCGAAATCGACTTCCGGACGGTCGGGATATTTGTCCGGCCAGTTCACGCAGCCTACTGCCTGCGTCAGGATTTCATTCGTGACGAGCATAGCGAAATTGACATTTCATAAAGCAGGTATAGCGGCGCCGTGAGCAGCAGCATCGACAGCGGGTCTCCGCTCGGGGTGATGAAGGCCGCGACTATGAGCAGCACCACGAAGGCGTATTTCCTTCCGCGCTTCAAGAGCTCCTTGTCGACGACGCCCAGCATGGAAAGCAGCAGTATGGCCGAAGGAAACTCGAACGCGATGCCCATGAGCAGCACCATGGAGCTGAACATAGACATATAGGAGCGCAGGGTCACGGTGTTGGAGATGTCGGGGCTGACGCTGTAGTTCATGAAAAACTGCAGGCAGAGCGGCAGTATGATGAAGTATCCGACCGCCGCGCCGACATAGAAAAGCAGCGAAGAGAGCGTGAAGGTACGGCGTACGGCACGCTTCTCCGAGGCATACAGGGCCGGGGCAATGAACCTCCATGCCTCCCAGACCACATACGGGAACGCAAGGATGAAGCCGGCGGCCAGCGAGGCCTTCAGATGGACGAAGAACTGCGCGCTTATGTCCACGTTTATCAGCTCCATGCTGAAAGACGTCCCGAGCAGCCTGTACATGAAGAAATCAGGACGGGCGGGTGCCAGGATGATGCTGAAAAGAAGCTCCTTGAACGCAAGTCCCAGACAGGAGAGCAGACAGACGGCTATCAGGATGCGGAAAATCACACCCCTGAGCACATCGAGATGCTCCCAGAAGGACATCTGCGGGCCGTTGCTCCCGTTCGCCACCTCTATGCGGCGGTATCTCCGTCCTTATTGCCGGAAGTCCCGGAATCCTTGCCGCTCTTCTTCACGTCCTCCTCAATGCCGTTGAGACCTTCCCGGAAGCTCCTGACCCCCTTGCCCACTCCTTTCATGAGCTCGGGAATCTTCTTTCCTCCGACAATGAGCACAATCACGAAGACTATCGCGACAATCTCCCATACTCCTATCGCCAATGGATATGCCAGCATAACACCTTGTATTAATTGTTCATGGCGGACAACGATGCCTCGAGAGCCTCTATGCGGGCGAGGCTGTCCGCCTCCTTCTTGCGTTCCGCCGCGACTACGGCCTCAGGTGCGTGCGCCACGAATTTCTCGTTGCCCAGCTTGGCCCTGACTCCGGCGAGGAACTTCTTCTGCCTGTCAAGCTCGGACTCCAGCCTGGCCTTCTCCTCCGAAGCATCGATATGGCCTTCAAGGGGTATGCTCATCTTGACCGTACCCACTATGAAGGAAACGGACGCTCCGTCCGCGGCACCTTCGGCGAATTCCGAGATGTTCGCGAACTTCCTTATCACGGGAAGCAATTCCCCGTTCACGGCGCCGTCGATATGGAGCTTCAGCGCGACCTTGGGGGATATCTGCTTCTGGGCGCGTATTCCGCGTATCGACATCACCGTCTCGCGCACCGCGTCAAAGCTGTCGAGGAAGCCCTTGTCGTATGGGCCTGCCACGGGCGTGCGCTGGAACATTATGGTCTCGCCGGGGTGGCGCCTCTCCATGGCCTGCCATAGCTCCTCGGTGATGAAAGGCATCACGGGATGGATGAGCTTGAGCAGCTTCTCGAAAAAGGTCAGGGTCGCGGAATACGTGATGCCGTCGACAGCTCCTCCGTAAGCGGGCTTCACCAGTTCAAGATACCAGCTGCAGTAGTCATCCCAGAACAGCTTGTATATCGCCATCAGCGCATCGCTGATACGGAATTTCGAATAGTGGTCCTCCACGGCTTCGATGGTTCTGGAGAGCTGGTTGTCGAACCACTTGACGGCTATCCTAGCCTCCTCGGGCTGCTCCGCCTTCTCGTCGACGCTCCAGCCGTTCACGAGCCTCCATGAATTCCATATCTTGCCGCAGAAATTGCGTCCCTGCTCGACCTGCGACTCGTCGTAGAGTATGTCGTTGCCGGCCGAAGAGCAGAGCAGCATCCCAAGTCTCACCGCATCGGCCCCGTACTTCGCTATCAGGTCGAGGGGGTCGGGGCTGTTGCCCAGGGTCTTGCTCATCTTGCGTCCGAGCTTGTCGCGTACGATGCCCGTGAAGTAGACATTGCGGAAAGGAACCTCGTCCATGAACTCGTCGCCCGCCATAATCATCCTGGCGACCCAAAAGAAGATGATGTCCGGGCCTGTCACGAGGTCGTTGGTAGGATAGTAGTACGAAAGGTCGCGGTTGGGCTTGTGCTCCGGATGTCCGGGCCTCTCGGGGTCGAAGACCGAAATAGGCCAGAGCCAGCTTGAGAACCAGGTGTCGAGGACGTCCTCGTCCTGGCGCAGGTCGGCCATGGTCAGCGCGGGATCCTTCTTCCTTGCGGCCTCGAGCGCGAGTTCGGGAGTCTCCTCGACCACCACGCTTCCGTCGGGAAGATAATATGCGGGGATGCGCTGCCCCCACCACAGCTGGCGAGAGATGCACCAGTCGTGGGCGTTCTCCATCCAGTGGCGGTAGGTGTTGCGGTATTTGTCGGGAATCAGCTTTATCTTGCCGGATTCCACGCTCTCGAGGGCCTTGGCGGCCAGCTCGTCCATGCGCAGGAACCACTGGGCCGACAGCTTGGGCTCGATTACGGCGTCCGTGCGCTCGGAATAGCCCACGGGAGAGGTGTACTCCTCCACCTTCACGAGGTTTCCGGCCTCTTCGAGCATGCCGACTATCTTCTTGCGGGCCTCGAAGCGGTCCTCCCCCACGAGGATCACCGCCTTCTCGTTGAGACGGCCCCTGTCGTCGATGATCTCGAGCACCGGCAGGTTGTGGCGCAGGCCTATCTCGTAGTCGTGCGCGTCATGGGCCGGGGTCACCTTCAGGCATCCGGTACCGAAGTCGGTCTCCACGTAGCTGTCTTCTATTATAGGTATCTCCCTGTTGATGAGGGGTATCAGAACCTTCTTGCCGCGCAGGTGGTGGTAGCGTCCGTCGGCGGGGTTGATGCAGACTGCGGCGTCAGCCATGATGGTCTCGGGGCGGGTGGTCGCCACGGTCACAAAGTCTGCGGTGGGCCGTCCTTCGCCGTCGCTGATGAAATACCTGAGATAGTAGAAATGGCTCTTCGTGTCCTTGTGGACCACCTCGTCGTCGCTGATCGCCGTCAGCGCCACGGGGTCCCAGTTCACCATACGCACTCCCCTGTATATCATGCCCTTGCGGTAGAAGTGGCAGAAGGTGGCGATGACCGCCTTGGTGAGCTCCGGCTCCATCGTGAAGCGGGTGCGGTCCCAGTCGCAGGAAGCACCGAGCTTGCGGAGCTGCTGGAGTATGATTCCGCCATGCTCCTCCTTCCATTCCCAGGCGTATCTGAGGAATTCCTCGCGCGTGAGGTCATCCTTGGAGATGCCCTTCTCCTTGAGGCGGGCGACCACCTTGGACTCGGTGGCTATGCTGGCGTGGTCGGTGCCGGGAATCCAGCACGCGTTCTTGCCGTCCATGCGGGCCTTGCGCACCAGCACGTCGTTCAGAGTATTGTTGAGCACATGGCCCATGTGGAGTATTCCGGTCACGTTGGGCGGCGGAATGACCACGGTATAGGGTTCCCTGTTGTCGGGCTCGGAGTGGAAACATCTGTTCTCGAGCCAGTAAGAATACCATTTGTCCTCGACTTCGGCGGGGTTGTATTTTGCATCGATTTCCATAAGCCGCGAAGATAGTCATTTTTGGGGAGAATTTTTTGAATTATTCGGGCTATAATCTAAATTTGTCTCCTGTGCCGGCCAGTCCGGCCGCAAAAGATATTTTTATGGAAAACGACAAGAAACAGCTCAGCATCGAAATCAAGCCCGACGTGGCCAGCGGCACCTACTCCAATCTCGTGATAGTGGGGCATTCGAAGACCGAATTCGTACTCGACTTCGCCACCAGGCTTCCCGCCATGCCGAAGGCGACCGTGAACAGCCGCATCGTGATGGCGCCTGAGCAGTGCAAGCGCCTGCTCAACGTACTCTACGACAACATCTCCAAGTATGAAGCCCAGTTCGGCCCCATCGAGCTCGGCGCGCCCGAGCCCAAGGGAGCCACGTTGAACCTGGCGGACATAGCCCTCAACAATGGAACAAAATCTTAAGAGAATCAAGGCCATAGCCTACGACATCGACGGCGTGCTGACCAACGGAATGATCATCCCCGTGGGCCCCACCATGGACGACCTCGTGAGGATAGTCGACGCCAAGGACGCATTCGCGTCGAGGGCCGCCGCGCTGAAAGGCTTCATAATGGCGGTCATTTCCGGAGGCGACACCCCTGCCCTGAGCAGCCGCTGCCAGCACATGGGAGTGAAGGAGGAGAACCTGTTCCTCGGCACGCGCGGCAAGCTTGCGGTATTCCGCAGATTCTGCGAGAACAACGGTCTTGACCCCTCCGAAGTGGCGTATTTCGGGGATGACATACCCGACACCCAGGTGCTCCGGGCATGCGGTTTCGGAATCGCCCCTGCCGATGCAGTCCAGGAGGCGAAGGACGCCGCCGACTATGTCACCTCCCGCCCCGGCGGACGCGGCTGCCTGCGCGAAGGCATAGAGCTCATCATGAAGGCCCAGGGCAAGTGGCAGTTCGACGAGGACAAATTCCATCAGATATACTGATGTCCACGGGCAAGCGCATCATCCTTGGAAGCAACTCCCCCAGACGCAGGGAGCTGCTGGCCGGACTCGGCCTGGAATTCACTGTCGACACCGGGAACAGCTTCTCCGAATCCCCGGAACCGGGCGTGGAAGCCCATCAGGTGCCGGTGGACATGAGCCTCGGCAAGTCGCACGGCTTCCACAGGCCCCTCGCGGACGATGAGATTCTGATAACCGCCGACACCGTCGTGATTATCGGTGGGAAGGTGCTCGGCAAGCCTCATTCGCGCGAGGAGGCCGAGGACATGCTTCATACCCTGTCAGGCCGCAGGCACGAGGTGGTCACGGCCGTGACCATACGCGACAGCCGCCGGGAGGAGTGTTTCAGCGTCACGAGCGCCGTCCAGTTCTGCGAGCTCGAGGACAGGGAAATAGACTATTATATCGACAAGTTCAGGCCATACGACAAGGCCGGGGCCTACGGTGTCCAGGAATGGATAGGCTATGTGGGCATCTCCCGCATAGAGGGCTCGTTCTACAACGTTATGGGACTGCCGGTGCAACGTCTGTGGCAGGAGCTCAAGAAGTTCCTCTGAGTCTGCGGGTGCCGGATGTTCACCTACCCGTTCCGCTATGCTCCGTCGCCGGAGACGGTCGAAGCCGCTAAGGCCCTGACCGCCAGAATTGATGCGTCCCCACTACTCAGGAGCATCTTCTCCGAAGGCAAGATGCTCGGCGTCCTGCTCACCGACCACGGCGTGCTGAATGCGTTCAGCGGCCTTGCAGGAGGACTTTCCGTGCTGGAAGGCTTCGTTCCTCCGATTTTCGACTATAGCGCGCCTGACGGATATTTCCGCCGCCGCGAAGCCGAAATCTCCGCAATGCCGGACGGAATTGCGAAGGGACGCGAGTCGGCACGGCTTCAGGACTGGCTGTTCAGCCGCTATGAGGTTCTGAACGCCAGGGGCGAGCAGCTGTCGGTAAAGCGGATTTTCGCGCGGCGCGGACTCGTGCCTCCGGGTGGCACCGGCGACTGCGCGGCCCCGAAGCTCCTGCAGTACGCCTATCTCCACGGCATGAAGCCGCTTGCCATGGGTGAGTTCTGGTACGGCGCCTCACATTCTTCCGAAGTCCGCGAGCACGGACATTTCTATCCGGCCTGCTTCGGCAAATGCGGACCGCTGCTGAGCTTCATGATGGAAGGTCTGGACGTGGAGCCGAATCCGCTCGACAGTGAATACGAAGGCCGGGAGCCGGCGGTCCTCCATGCCGACAGCTCGATAATAGTGGTGGACAAACCGGCCGGCATGCTCTCGGTGCCTGGCAGGAACGGAATCAGCTCGCTGCTCGACTGGCTGGCGGAACGCTACGGCGAGGTGCATTCCTGCCATCGTCTGGACATGGACACCTCCGGAATCATGGTCTACGCCAGGAATATTCCCTGCAAGGCCGCGCTCGAAGCCCAGTTCGCCGGCAGAGAGGTTTCCAAGACCTACAGGGCGAGGCTCAGCGCCGGGAGCTCCCCTTTCCGCCGCTCGGCCAGCGGCACCATAGCCCTCCCCCTCTCACCAGACTACTACGACAGGCCCCGGCAGATTGTGGACAAGAGCTCCGGCAAGCCGGCGATAAGCGAATACAAGGTCCTGGAAATGCTGCCGGACGGAGAAATCGACATACTTTTCCATCCGCTGACAGGCAGGACGCACCAGCTCAGGGTACACGCGGCGCATCCTTCCGGGCTCGGCAGGCCGATAAAGGGCGACCTGCTCTACGGAGGCACGCCAGCCGACAGGCTCTACCTTCACGCCGAATCGCTGAGCTTCGCGCATCCAGCAAGCGGCGTGAAACTGACTTTCAGGACGGGATAGGCCTTGTCAATTTTTGTGCTTTAGTATAAAGATATTGCACCTTTAGCATAAGATTGAGATTTTATGTATGGGCGAGAAATCGCAGGTGCTTGATTCTTTGTCTGCGCAAACAAACGGTTTCAGTTGGCTACGTTTACACATAGAAATTCTATGAAACCTATGCCTTTCTATAACATAACTCATTATGGCATTCTGTTAATGCGACTAAACCTGGCGGTCAAATAAGTTCAAATTCCATTGACACCTAGGTTTATAGAATAATATCGTACTTCTTATCGCATAATGCATTTGTGGCAAGCCATGACTTTGGTGGCGCTCTATCGTCCTGACCGACACTCCATATCTTTCAGCCAGTTGTTTCCGTGTCTGTTTGCCCTCGACGTACTCCGAGATGACCTGCGACCTGTCGCGTAGGAGGAGTATGATTGACAAAAAACGGTTGGTGCCAGGGATCGGGCATGACAGATATAAAAACCCGAGTACAATATTTATTGCAAAAGTGGCCTTGGGGGGGGGGGCCGTTGCAGGGCAGTTTTCTCTGAACGGCCTGTCCGCGAGTCGCTTCACGGACGTTGACCTGCGCACATGTTCCGATTGTAAACGACTGATAGTAAGACATTTCCGAAGACGTCCCGTTCCCGGGAAATTTCATCCGCAAAAATATGGCGCACTGTGCGTCAGACAGAACCGGCAATAGCGCCTGCGGAATCACATCCGAAAACATTATTGGCACCGGCAACAGAACATCAGGCGGGATATAAAAAAGAAATGAGTTGGTACCATCCCGGCAACAACTCATACTAACCACATAATTAATAACACTAAAACTAATAACCAATAGGTTGACGGGCCAGAACGGTCACTTGCTCAACCCGGATACAAAGGTAGAACAAAAAAATTAATCTGCAAAATTTTTTTGAAAAATTTTTAATAATATTTCCATCTCCTAAAAATCAGCACGTTACAATTATGCAAAAATTTTGTTAATCCAGGCAATGACTACGGCTGGAGCAATGCCGGGCACAGATTTCCAAATCACGTCGGTTGCCCGACTGGCACCGGGTACGACAATTCCAAACCTCCCTACGGAATCCGGTTGCAACTGTACCAGACCGCCCAACAAGCATATGGCACAACAAGTCCAAACCATCTGAAAGCACCGGCCACGATAACCTCAAACCGTCAGACGGGCATCAGGCACGACTACTTTATACCATCCGGCAAACACCGGCACAACTACTTCAAACCATCCGCCAAGGCCTGACCACGACAATCCCCCCGCCAAGCATCGGTCACGACAACCTCAAACCACCAGAGGGCATCAGCAGCAACTGCCCCACCCGCCAAGCATCGGCAACGATAATTCATTCCAAACCGCCGGACCGGCCGCATGGGGCGCGATGGCAATCCGCTGGAACATTGGGTAAAAATATGTATTTTTATAGGTAAATCAATTCATATATTGAAATGGGTACTGCAATTCTCGAAAACCTCAGCGGTCTCGAAGGCCTCAAAAACCTCGGCAACCCCGACCCCGCAATGATTACCGGATTCTTCCTTGTCGCGTCAATCCTGGGGCTCGTCCTTGTCGTCGCGTCGATTGTGTTCTGCATATTCTATCTATTCAAGTTCGACGCATTGAAGGACTGGGTCAACGACCTGGCAGGCGGAGAAGAAATCGTAGAACACCGCCTGTCATTCTCTATGCTGCGCCCCATACTCGCCACGTTCGTCATAGCCGGAGGCTGCCTCGCCGTCGCAGTGCTGCTTCCTGAAATGTACTGGCTCATAGCTGTGGTACCGCTGCTGTACTGGGCTGTCGTGCTGGGCATACGCGGAAGGAAACTCGGCACGCGCGCCGCGTTCTGCGAGATGATCTATCTGGCATTCGCAACTGCCGCCGCCCTCTCCCTTATCACGATATTCATCTGGCTGCTGCTGATATATGCAGCGATATTGCTGCTCGGCTATCTGACTTCCGGCTCAGGCTCGTCATCCTCCTCCTCGTCTGACGATGATGACAGCCGCGAGGCCCCGGTCGACACCAGCCAATGCTGCGGCACCTGCCTCCACAACGGCACCGTGAACTGCCCTGTAATCGGGCCGGGGCCGGGCTACTACGACAATCCTTGCGGACGCTATAAGCATTACAAGGGCTACCTGTAAACCCCTCCCTCCCTTGCTGATATAGGAAAATTGGAATATCTTTGCGCCGGATTTTTAAGACCGTGTACTTATGAAACCTGAAATTGTCTCGCTGATCGACAGCATCGACGTGACCCTCAACGCAGGCGGGATGAACACAATAAATATCGTACTCGCATTCGTGATGTACGGCGTCGCCCTGGGAATCAAGCCCAGGATGTTCGTGGAAGTGTTCAAGAAACCGAAGTCCGTGCTGGTCGGCGCATGCAGCCAGATCATACTGCTGCCGCTGTTCACCTTCCTGCTCGCTCTTGCCCTCGGCTCATCCATCTCCTGGACCATGGCCATGGGAATGATACTGGTGGCTTCGTGCCCCGGAGGCAACATATCCAACTTCATCAGCTCGCTCTCGAAGGCGAACGTCGAGCTTTCGGTCAGCCTGACCGCCATCAGCACCGCGCTCGCGATACTGACCACGCCGTTCAATTTCTGGTTCTACGGCAACCTCTACATGAACCTGTCGGACATCGCCGGAGAGGTCCCGCAGCTCGCAATCCCCCTCTGGGACGTCTTCAAGACCATATTCATACTGCTTGGTATTCCTCTGACCCTCGGCATCCTGACGGCCCACTACCTGCCGAAAATCGCCGAGAAGCTCAAGAAGCCCATGCAGATATTCAGCATACTCTTCTTCATCGCGATGATAGTCCTGTCGTTCATGGGCAACATCGACGCGTTCCTGAAGTGCATCAAGTACATCTTCCTGATAGTCCTGGTGCATAACCTGCTCGCCCTGCTGCTCGGCTACTGCACAAGCTCGGCTTTCAGGCTCAACAACCGTGACCGCCGCACCATCACCATCGAGACGGGCATACAGAACAGCGGGCTCGGACTCGTGCTGCTGCTCGGAACCTCGATATTCGCGGACTTCCCTCCCCACGGAGGCACCCTGGTGATTACGGCATGGTGGGGCATCTGGCACATTATCAGCGGCCTGACCGCCGCGCTGCTGTTCAACCTCAGCGACAGGAGAAAAAGCCGGGCCGCGTGAGGAAAATCTGGAAACACAGCTTCTGGTACGGGGTCGGCAGGTATTACGTCGACTTCTGCACCAGGGCGTCGTTCTCCTCCGTGAAGGTGGAAGGACGGGAGAACATCCCTTCCGACGGGGCCGTCATGTTCGCGCCCAATCACCGCTGCGCGCTCATGGACGCGCTGCTCGTGCTCCTGATTTCCCACAGGCCGATAGGCTTCGGCGCCCGGCTCGACATCTTCAGGAAACCGGGAATAGCCTCCGCGCTGCGCTGGCTCCGCATACTTCCGATAGCCCGCGAACGCGACGGGCTGCGGCAGGTCATCAAGAACTACGACACCTTCGACGAAATCGCCGAATGCTTCGCCCACGGAATGCCGTTCTGCCTCTTCAGCGAGGGGAAGCACCGCGCCGAAAAGGGCATGATGCCGGTCCACAAGGGCATCTTCAGGGTGGCCAGGCTCTCCTCCGAGAAGCTCGGCTGTCCGGTCTACATCGTGCCCGTAGGCCTTGACTTCGAATATTTCTTCCGCCAGACCGGGCGGGCCGCGGTGCGCATCGGCAAACCGTTTGAAATCAACGAGTTCATGGCGGCACACAGAAGCGAGGACGACCACCGAATGTGGCGTGCGCTCTGTGACGAGCTCCAGGGGAGGCTGCTCGGACTCATCGACCGCATGCCCGAACGCAGTCACGGCATGAAGGCGCCGAGGCTCGTCGCCGCACTGCTGTCGCTTCCCCTTTTCGCCGCCTGCGCCGTCTGCTCCTTCCCCATCTGGCTGCCAGCGAAACTCATCCTCAGGAAGATGAAAGACAAGGCATGGACCCACACCGTATATTACGCCTGCAGGCTCCTGCTTCCGCTCTTCATCCCCTTCTACTGGCTGTTCTCGCTGCTGCAGAATTTCTACGCAAACCTGATCAAAGACCTTTGATAGATGAAAAAAATTATTTTCCTTATCGGTTCCATGCTGCTCTGCCTCAACGCGGCCGCGCAGGAGACCGATATCGTCAAGACCGGCTACAACTTCGGCCCCCTTCCCGCAATCGCCTACGATGCCGACAAAGGCTTCCAGTACGGCGCGATATTGAACATCTACAACTACGGCGACGGCTCGATGTACCCCAACTACGGGTCCAAGACATATCTCGAGGCATCCTTCTTCACCAAAGGTTCGCAGCTCTACACTCTGATGTACGACAACAAGACCCTGATTCCGGGAATCCGCTGGTCCTCCGCGCTCACCGCGTCCATCGACAAGGCCATGGACTTCTACGGCTTCAACGGCTACAGTTCGTGGTTCGACCAGGAGCGGGTCGCTCTCGGCAAGCAGAACAAGAATCAGTGGCAGGATCCCGAGAAATACATCTACACACCCTTCTACCGCGTTAGCCGCGTCCAGATTCTCGGAAAGACCGACTTCATCGGAGACATCACCGAGCATCTCCAGTGGGAGGCCGGCTACCATTTCAGCTGGTTCAAGGAAGGGGCGATCGACCGCGCCAGCATCAACAAGGGCAAGGATGACTTCAACCTGTACCCCGACAGCGAACCCACCCTCTTCGAACTATACCGCAGATGGGGCCTCATCGATGACGCGGAAGCCGACGGAGGCTTCACGGGCAGCATAAGGCTGGGCCTCGTGTATGACACGCGCGACAAGGAAGGAGCCCCCACCCGTGGAATCTGGGCGGAGGGGCACATCATCGCGGCTCCCAAATGGCTGGGCACCAGCAACCCTTTCTACAGATATTCCGTAACGCTGCGCCAGTATTTCCCGCTGATCGGCAATGACGTGCTGACCTTCGCCTACAGGCTGAACTACGAGGGCGCATTCGGCAACTATTCGCCCTACTACGTGCTGCCCTACATCACCGTGATGGGAGAGAACTGCGACAAGGACGGTATGGGGGGATACCGCACGGTCAGGGGCGTCATGCGCGACAGGGTCGTAGGACTCGACATGGCGACCTACACCGCCGAACTGCGCTGGAGATTCGTCAACTTCACCCTCTGGAACCAAAACATCGCCTTCGGGCTCAGCGCCTTCAGCGACGGAACGATGGTGACGCGCGGACGCGACATGAGCTTCAGGGGCGAGGAGGAATTCCGCGAATCCTACGAGGAGTACATGTCGAAGGGGCAGGAGCACGACACGCCGCACATCACCGTGGGCGCCGGACTGAGGTTCATCATGAACGAGAATTTCATCGTAGCCTTCGAATACGGCTCCCCCATCACCCATTTCTACCCGAAGAACCATCCGCTCTACAACCAGGACGGAACCGGAGCCTTCTACATCAACACAGGGTACCTGTTCTAACGGCGAGCCTCGAGGAACTCGCGTATGTTCGCGGCGACGCCGGACGCCAGGCGGCGCAGGGCTTCCGCACTCGCCCAGGCGGTATGGGGCGAGAAGCGGAACCTCTCGGGATGCCTGAGGTGCATCAGCGGGCTGTCCGCAGGAAGCGGTTCCTCCAGATAGACGTCCAGCGCCGCTCCTGCGATGACGCCTTCGTCGACCGCCTCGGCCAGGGCGCCTTCATCGACTATGCCTCCCCTTCCGAGGTTCAGCAGCACAGCGGTCGGCTTCATCATGCGGAGCTCGCGCGCCCCTATCAGCCCTTTCGTGCGCCCGTTCAGCGGAGCATGCACGCTCACGGCATCGGACTGCGCCAGCAGCTCCTCCAGAGCCAGGCTGGGATAGTCCGTGCAGTGCGAGGTGCCCGAGGTGGAATAATACACCACCTTCATTCCGAAAGCCGTGGCGACAGCGGCTACCCGCTTCCCTATGGTGCCCATCCCGATGACGCCCATGGTCTTGCCGTCCAGTTCCATGAAGGGATGGCTGACATTCGTGAAGATGCCGCAGGCTGAGTACTTCCCGCTCTTGACATAGTCGTCGAAATACGGGGCGTTCCCCACCAGGGAGAGCAGGTGGGTGAATGTGGACTGGACGACCGACTCGGTGGAATATCCGGCCACGTTGCGCACCGGGATGCCCCTTCGTGCGGCCGCCTCGAGGTCGATGTTGTTCACCCCGGTGGCGGCTTCGCAGATCAGCTTAAGCTTCGGGGCGGTGGCAAGCAGCTCCTCGTCGACCCTCACCTTGTTGACTATCAGCACTTCGCAGTCAGAGACCCGTTCCTTGGCCTCTTCGCGCGTACACATGGGATAGGAAACATATTCGCCGAGGGCGCGTATTTCATCCATCTGGGTGTCCCCCAGCGTGGACGCATCAAGGTAGACTATTTTCATATTGCTTTTTATCAAAGAAATATCTGCGGAACGCTTCAATCCTGACGGTTCCTCCTGGCAAAGTTAACAAATTTTCCAGAAGCGGGAATCCCGGCAACGCGCTGCGGCACGAAGAAGGCCCGGGGCTAGAAACCGGGCCTTGATAGTGTCTAATTAAAGTGCTTATGAAATCTGTTTCTTGAATCCTGAACCATAGTTTTCCAAAACCATGCCAGAAACAGAAATCATACGGGCGTCAGCGCATCAGCGAGTCCGCGAGCGACTCGAGGGCCGGAAGGTCGCAATCGTGCATACGGCTGCGCACGGTCATCACCTCCGCCACAAGCTCGACGTTCTTCATCGCGGCCAGCATCTCGGTCATGACCCTGCCCGCAGTAGGCCCCCAGCTTCCGTTCTGGATTACTGCCGCCTTCCTGCCCTGCCAGCCCTTGATCTGCAGATGCCAGAGGAAATCGTGCATGGGAGGGAAGAGCCCGGCGTCGTATGACGATGCCGCAAGGGCGATGCGGCTGTAGCGGAAAGCGTCCGAAACCGCCTGTGACATATCGCAGCGGCAGAGGTCGAGGAGTTCGACCTGCATTCCCCTGTCCCTGAGAATTTCAGCGAGACGCTGCGCGAGGGCGGCTGTACCCCCGTGGATTGAAGCATGCGCCACCAGCACGCCTTCGGTTTCAGGGGCATAGCTGCTCCAGAGCCGGTACTTGGCGACTGCGCCCTCCACGTCCGAAAGCACGGGCCCGTGGAGAGGGCATACGGCTCTGACCTCCAGGGATGCCAGCTTGTCGAGCAGCCTGCCCACCTGCATACCGTATTTGCCGCAGATATTGAAATAATAGCGGCGCGCCTCGTCCGTCCAGGGCGAGAGGTCACCGCAGAAGAGTCCGCCAAAGGAGCCTACCGAGCCGAAAGTACCGAACGCGTCGGCAGAAAAGAGCAGCTTCTCCGAGCTTTCGTAGCTCACCATGACCTCCGGCCAGTGCACCATGGGCGCCATGAAGAACTGCAGCCTGTGCGCGCCGAGCTCCAGCACGTCACCCTCGCCCACCGTCACGCAGCGGCCTTCGAAGTCCATGTCCCCGAAGAACTGCGGCAGCATCTTCGCGGCGACCTGGGTGCACACGACGGTCATGGAGGGATATTTATCCATCGCCGAGGCTATCATCGAAGAATGGTCGGGTTCGAGATGGTGGACGACCAGATAGTCGGGAGTGCGGCCTTCGAGGGCCTCCTCAAGATTGGCCAGCCACTCCCCGCCCTTACGGGCATCGGCCGTGTCGAGCACGGCGACCTTGTCGTCAATCACAAGGTATGAATTGTAGGACATTCCTGACGGCACCGGATACTGGCTTTCGAAAAGATCCAGCGTAATGTCGTCAGTGCCTATATAGCGTACTGATTCGTTGATTTTGGTAAACATATTCAATCTGTCTCCGTCCTTGCGGACATAATAATGAAGTCCCGCGCCGGAAAGTTCCGGACAATGTTCCAAAGTTAGCTAAAAAGCGCAATAGTTTTGCACATGTCCGGAAGCATTTCTCTCCGTTCCCGCTTAGGTTCCAACATATCGGGAACAGCATCGCAGATATAATCATTCGCGGACTATTGGCCGCAAAATCTGCGGATTATTATTTCCTTCCCGCTCGCATCCATATATGGGCAAGATTGCGTATCTTTGGAACCGCATTTAATCCGCCAAAAGAAAATGAACAAGGCCATCATCACCGCAGTGGGCAAGGACAGCGTAGGCATAATAGCCAGAATCTGCACCTGTGTCTCCGATCACAACATCAGCATTCTCGACATCTCCCAGACCATAGTCCAGGGATACTTCAACATGATGATGATAGTTGACACCGCGAACCTCGACACGGACTTCGCGGCATTCAACAAGGTGCTCGACGGGCTGGCAGAGTCGCTGGGCATAGAAATACGCTGCCAGCGCAGCGACATCTTCGACAAAATGCACAGAATCTGAGCGCCATGATCAACATCAGCGAAGTCTTCGAGACCCACGACATGATCGAGAAGGACAATCTCGACGTGCGGACGATAACCATAGGAATCAGCCTGCTGGACTGCGCCACCGGCAATGTGGACACCACCTGCGCAAAGATAAAGGAGAAGATACTCTCCCTCGCCTCCTCCCTCAGGAAAACGGCCGATGACATCTCCTCCGAATTCGGGGTGCCCATAGTCAACAAGCGGGTTTCCGTGACGCCCATTTCCCTGGTCGGCGCCGGATGCTGCAGGACGGCCGCAGACTTCGTGAGAATCGCGAAGACCCTCGACGAAACCGCCGCCGAAATCGGAATCAACTTCCTCGGAGGCTATTCCGCCATAGTGTCCAAGGGCATGACCCCGGCGGACCGCCTGCTGATAGAATCCATACCCGAAGCCCTCTCGGTGACCGAGAGGATATGCAGCAGCGTGAACGTCGGCTCGACCAAGACGGGGCTCGACATGGACGCCGTGCGGCTCATGGGCGAAACGGTCAGGCGCACCGCCGAACTCACGGCAGACAGGAACTCCATAGGCTGCGCCAAGCTGGTGGTGCTCTGCAACGCACCCGACGACAATCCCTTCATGGCCGGAGCCTTCCACGGAGTCACGGAACCTGATGCGGTGATAAACGTGGGCGTCAGCGGCCCCGGAGTGGTCAAGGCCGCGCTCGAGAAAGTGCGCGGAGAGAGCTTCGAAGTGCTCTGCGAGACCATAAAGAAGACCGCGTTCAAGATCACCCGTGTCGGCCAGCTCGTCGCCCAGGAGGCCTCGCGCAGGCTCGGAATACCTTTCGGCATCATTGACCTCTCGCTCGCTCCGACTCCGGCAATCGGGGACTCGGTGGCCGACATACTCAAGGAGATAGGCCTCGAGCAGGCAGGAGCCCCCGGCACCACCGCTGCGCTCGCCCTGCTCAACGACCAGGTGAAGAAGGGAGGCATAATGGCATCGTCATATGTCGGAGGGCTCAGCGGAGCCTTCATTCCGGTCAGCGAGGACCAGGGGATGATAGACGCAGCCGAATGCGGAGCCCTGACCATAGAGAAGCTTGAGGCGATGACCTGCGTCTGCTCGGTAGGGCTCGACATGATAGCGATTCCCGGCGACACCCCGGCGTCCACCCTCTCGGGAATCATCGCCGACGAAGCCGCCATCGGAATGATTAACCAGAAGACCACGGCAGTGAGAATCATCCCGGCCCAGGGCAAGAAGGTGGGAGACCGTCTGGAGTTCGGAGGCCTGCTGGGCTATGCGCCTGTCATGCCGGTGAACAGATTCAGCTGCGATGCCTTCATCAGCCGCGAGGGACGCATCCCCGCCCCCATCCACAGCTTCAAGAACTAGCGGAGCTTGTTGGCCTCGAAATGACGGCGGGTGCGGAGGAAGTACCACGCCACGCCGCAGGCGTTGACGGCCAGGGCGGCCCAGAATGCAGTATGGTAGCCGAAATGCTCGGAGAGCAGGCCGCCGAGCAGCACACCCAGGCCGAGGCCGGCGTCCCATGAAGTCAGGATGGAAGAATTGGCCGTACCCCTCTGGCTGTTCTCGGCAAGATTGATGAACATGTTCTGGAATGCCGGATACATGTGCCCGTTGCCCAGACCTATGATGAATGCCGAGAGGTAGTATCCCGGCAGGTTCTTGAAGGCCGCGAACACGAAATACCCCAGGAGCGAGGCTATGCAGCCTATCGAGGCGTTATAGCTGATTCTGTTGGCCCTCAGGGCCTTGGCTCCGGTCAGGCGCGATACGATGAGTCCGATTGCGAAGAGGGAGAAGAATACTCCCGTACCGCTGGTGATGCCCAGCTCCTCGCGGCCGTAGATTGCCACATAGGTGGAGACTATGCCGTAGCTGAACGAATAACAGAGCATGTTCAGCGCCTCCCTCCAGCCCTTGAGCAGGAAGAAACGGTCGAGCGAAAGCACCTGCTTCTCCGGCTTGAAATCCCTACTGGGCAACTTTATCGAGGCGTCCACCAGGAGGCCTACGAAGGAGATGGCGGTGGAGAGCCAGAAAAGCGCATGGAAATCCCCTTCGAAGAGATGGAGCATGTATATCGCAAGCACGGGGCCGAGAGCTGTAGCCAGATTGTTGCTCAGGCCGTAGTAGCCTATGCCTTCGCTCCTGCGCGAAGACGGCAGCACATCGATCGCCACGGTGCTGGCCGCCACGGTCGTGGCCCCGAACGGAGCGCCGTGCAGCGTCCTGAATATCGTGAACATGGTCAGCGTGCCGGCGACTATATAGCCGAAAAAGAGCAGGAAGAAAAAGAAATTGCATACCAGCAGCACGGTCTTGCGCGGATAGTTGTCTACCACATATCCGCTGAAAAGCCTGATTATCAGGGCCATGACCGTATACCCGGCAAGAGCCATGCCTATGGCGTCGTTCGTGGCGCCGAAGGTGTCGCTCAGGTAAAGCGGCAGCAGGGGCACAATCAGGGTGAAGGAGAAGTTCAGCAGAAAATTCCCCGTCCAAATCTTGAGATAATTTCCGTTCCAAAGTTTGTCCGCCATCGCCGATTTCATTTTTTCTCCGCTCCGTCTCCGGCGGACGCGGCGAGCACCTTTGCGTATATGTCGTTGATTACCAGACCTGCCAGCGTCATGCCGAAGATGGCGGTCACTGGAGCGGTCGTACCGTTGACGACAGCCTTTCCGGCCGCGGCCGCCTCCTCTCCCAGGCTCACGGCGTCCCAGTCCGGGACTCCCCTGTTCTCCAGAACCTCGTCTCCGTAGACGCAGAGGAAGGAATGTTCCGGCACACCGCCCTGGCGCCTGAGCTTCTTGCGCAGCGCGGCTCCGAGCGGGCAGTCGCGCACTTTCCAGAAATTGCCGACATGCACGCGGCGCGGGTCTATCTTCAGCGCGGCCCCCATTGACGAGTAGAACACGGCCCCGCTCGCCATGGCGTCGACAATCAGCCTCGCCTTGTTCTTCAGCGTATCTATCGCGTCGATGACATAGTCATACCCGTCCAGCCTGAACCCGGGCGCCGTCTCCCCGCAATAGACCCTGTCGACCGCCGTTATCTCCGCATGCGGATTGATGTCGAGCAGCCTGCGCCTCAGCGCCTCTACCTTCACCTCGCCCACGGTGCTCACGGTCGCCATCAGCTGCCTGTTGATGTTGCTCGCGGAGACCCTGTCGGAATCCACTATGGTCAGCCGCCCTATGCCGGAGCGCACCAGCCCTTCGGCGCACCAGCTTCCGACTCCGCCCACTCCGAGCACAATCACCTTCGCGGCCTTCATCGCCGCGAGCGCGTCACCGCCAAGCAGCAGTTCCGTACGCTGGAAAATCTCCTTTTCGCTATATCCTACGGCCATATCAGACGACAAAGATACATCATGCTGGCGAATTCGTCTTCCCGAAGCGAGGATTTTTTTGTAAATTCGCGGAGAAAATCAGAACCGAGATGAAAAAGACAATAGCATCACCCAAGGCTCCGGCAGCCGTCGGACCCTATTCACAGGCCATAGAGCTCAACGGCACACTCTACATTTCCGGCCAGCTGCCCGCCGACCCCGCCACCGGGGAGATGCCCGAGGGCATCGAGGCGCAGACCCGCCGTTCCCTCGACAATCTGGGATACATACTCGAAGAGGCCGGGCTCGGCTTCGATGACGTCGTGAAGACCACGGTGCTGCTCGACGACATCGCCAACTTCGGTGCGATGAACGCGGTATACGCCGAATATTTCAAGGGCGAAAAGCCTGCCAGGGTCTGCTACCAGGTCGCGGCTCTTCCGAAGGGCGCGAAGGTTGAAATCGACGCCATAGCGGGCAAGTAGCTTTCCGGATGAAGCGGTTTCTCCTGATATTGTGCGCACTGGTGCTGGCATTGCTCTGCCGTTCCGCAGCGGTGCCGGACGCACGTGTCCTGACAGGAGCCGCCGATACGACCGCCGCCGCAAACACTCATGGAAGCGGCCGCTCCTCCTGTGGCAAACTGCTTGCAGGCGGAGCCCCCGACAGTTCCGTGCCCGAGCTGCGGCTCGAAGAACACGGGGCCTCGGGAGTCCTGGTCCCCTCCGGGAAATCCCGCTCCTACAGCAGCGGTTCACGCCGTCTGCAATCCAATTTCCGCAATATTTTCTTCCGGGGAGGCGAGACCGTCATGGTCTGCGGCCCGGAGCTCCATTATCTGAATGCGTCCTCCATGCCGCCATTCTGCGGCGAGAACCGTTCCATTCCCGTATTCCTCCAGAATCTCCGAATCTGATTCAGCATCATTTCCCCTGCAGAAATCCATCTTCTGCGATTTTCATCTTATTATATTTAACAATCATGGCGTTGTACCTGCCTGCTTCCGGGAGGCCGGCCACCCGCGGCCGTGAGCGGGTGGCACTTCGAAGTGAAGCGTAGAAGTGCCGGGAAGAAGCGCGTCAGCGCGGAACCTTCCGGGAGCAGACAGGACAACGCGGGAAATGAGCAAATAAAACATGAACAAAGAATTCGCACGCGTGCGCAGTGCACGCGACCTGGTACTTTCAATTGTACTCATACTTGCAGGACTCGCCTGCGTCATCATACCGTCATCGATAGCAATCAGCATACTCGGCTGCTTCATATTCGTAGTCGGCATCGTACTTTTCTGCGTGCTCAAGACCGAGCGCAAGGACAAGGAGACCGGCATCCACTACAACCTGATTCACAAATACTACCCGAAGTCACGCAAGAACGAGCTGCTGGCCGCATTGGCCGGAGACCCCGCAGCCTTCGACTGGACCGAATCGGAAAACGAGGAGAGCCTCAGGATGGACGTATTCTACAGCAAATCCGCGAACACGGCGTTCGTACACTGCTATGAATACATCCCCTACGAATACCTCAGCTGCTCCGACTGGTTCAAGTTCGACCTTGACAAGAGCGGCAATCTCTGCAAGAAATAGATTTTCCCATCAACAACCGATATGTAAAATGCAAAGTGAGGGTCCGCCGGGAAGCGGGCCCTCACGATTTTTCTTCGAGGCGCAGGCGCGTCAGAACGGGAAGAGCAGAGGCAGCACCAGAACCATCACTATGCCCATGAGCAGCTGCAGCGGCCCGCCGACCTTCACATAGTCCATGAAGCTGTACTGGCCAGCGGACATCACAAGGGCATTGGGCGGCGTGGAGAACGGCGATGCAAAGCACATGCTCGCCGCCACGGAAACCGCGAACATGAAGGGCACCGGGCTCACCCCTATCTGAATCGCACTCTGGAGCGCAATCGGAGCCATGAGCAGAGCCGTCACGGTGTTGCTTATGAACAGGGTCATCACCGACGTGGTGAAATATATTCCGGCAAGCAGCGCAAGCGGGCCGAAACCGCCGATGCTCTTCACCAGGGTATCTGAAATCAGGCTGGACACGCCGGTCTTCTCGAGGGCGAGCGACATAGGCATCATCGCTGCGAACAGCACTATGGTCTGCCAGTTGATGGTCTTGTATGCGGCTTCCATGCTCCTCACGCATCCGGTCATCACCATCAGCACCGCAGCTATCAGCACCGCAGTCACGGGAGCCACGGGAATGAAGTCGAACACCATCATCACCACCATGAGCACCATTATCAGCGCGGCTATCGGGGCCTTGTAGTCGAGCGTGACCTTGGCCGCCTCCTCGAGAGGCTGGCCGAGAACCACCCAGTCCTCGTCTTCGTTGGAAAGGCGCGCTATGTCCTTCCAGCCGCCCTGCACGAGCAGCACGTCGCCCTCGTGCATCTTGACGTCGGCGAGGTCGTGCAGCAGATATTCCTTCTTGCGGCGTATGCCGAGCACATTCACGTTGAACTTGTCCCTGAAGCCCGCCTCGCGCACCGTATGGTTGTTCATGCGAGACGAGGACATCAGCAGCACCTCGGCTATGCCTATGTCGTAGAAGTCAAGGGAATTGCCGGAGTCTTCGGTGCTGTGGTCGTCCAGCAGGGTCAGGCCGCAGTCGGCGGCGAACTGACGCACCTGGGACTGCTGCCCGGAGAGGTAGAGCACATCGTCGGCCTCCAGCACTGTGTCCGGAGAGGAATACTGTTTCACCGTGCGCATGAAGCGGTTCTGCACGCCGCTGTCCTGACGGCGTATCTCGAGGATGTTGAGACCGTACTTGCTGCGCAGATTCTGGCTGCCCATGGTCTTTCCGGCAACCTCCGAACTTCCGTCTATGCGCACACGGAAGAGGTTGACGGTCAGTCCGTATTCATTGACCAGTTCGTCCAGCGACTTTCCGCTGTCGGATGTGCTGTCGGACTTGCGCTTCTTCGTGAGGAACCATTTGCTGAGCGGAAGCAGCGCGATTATGCCTACCGCCACGCAAACCACGCCCACGGGAAGGAAGGTGAAGAACGACAGCCTGTCGAATCCGGCGTCGGCGAGGGTATCGCTGATGATAAGGTTGGGAGGCGTACCGATGAGCGTCATCATTCCGCCCATGCTGCTCGCGAATGCAAGCGGCATCAGCAGGCGGCTGGGGTTCGCGTTGGCGATGGCCGCCATGCTCACGACTATGGGCAGCATCAGCGCCACGGTGCCGGTGTTGCTCACGAAGGCGCCTATGCACGCGGTCGTCAGCACGACGAGCAGGAAGAGCCGCAGCTCGCTCTTGCCCGCAAGCTTGAGTATCTTGCTGCTAATCATCTTCGCGAGGCCGGTCTGGAAGATTCCTCCGCCTACGACGAACAGGCCCACCATCATCATCACGGTGGAGTTCGAGAAGCCCGAAAGGCCCTCCTCAGGCGTCAGAATCTGGAACACCAGCAGCGCCAGCAGTGCGCAGAGCGCCACGAGATCCGACCGCACCTTTCCGGTGACGAAGAAGATGATTGCGACCGCAAGGATTGCTATGGTTATCCACATTTTTCTGTCGTTTTGGTTTGCATTTCTACAAAGTTAGAAAAGTTTTGGCGTTATTGAGCGTTTTGGCGGCATTCCTTCGCACATCGCATGCAGGACGTGGCGGATTCGCTTCTTTCTTTGAAAAAAAATGGCGTAATTTGCAGGAATTTTATTCCTCCTATGTCACAGAATCGCAAGAAAGCATCTCTTGTTCTCCAGAACGGGCATATTCTCCGGGGATGGAGTTTCGGCTACGACGGAGCCGCCAGCGGCGAAGTCGTCTTCTCGACAGCCATGGTCGGCTACCCTGAAAGTCTCACTGATCCGTCCTATTCGGGACAGATTCTCTGCGTCAGCTACCCTCTGATAGGCAATTACGGAATCCCCTCCATGGAAAAGGACGCCTACGGGCTCAGCCTGAACTTCGAATCCGAGAAAATCCATGTCAGAGGACTCATAATCTCCGACTACAGCGAAAAATACAGCCACTGGGACGCCAAGATGAGCCTCGGAAGCTGGCTGAAGGAGGAGAAGGTTCCGGGAATCTGCGGAATCGACACGCGCGAGCTCACCCAGATTCTGCGGGAGGAGGGCGCGATGCTCGGAAAGATAGTTCCCGAGGACGTGGAGGCAGATTCGGTCCCCTGCTACGACCCCGACAAGGAGAACCAGGTCGCCATCGTAAGCTGCCGCGAGGTGATCAGATACGGTAAAGGGCGAAAGAGGGTGGTGCTCGTGGACTGCGGGGTCAAGCACCAGATTCTGCGCTGCCTCGTGACCAGAGGCGTGGAGGTTGTGCGCGTCCCGTGGGACTATGACTTCAACTCCATGGACTGGGACGGGCTCTTCATCTCGAACGGCCCCGGCAACCCCACTCTCTGCGGGACCGCGATAAACAACATCTCGAAGGCCCTTGAGGGCGACCGCCCGGTATTCGGCATCTGCATGGGCAACCAGCTGATGTCCATCGCCGCCGGCGCAGGGATATTCAAGCTCAAGTACGGCCACCGCAGCCACAACCAGCCGGTAAGGATGTGCGGCTCCAACAAATGCTTCATCACTTCGCAGAACCACGGATTCGCGGTGGACGGCAGCACCCTCGGAAGAGACTGGGAGCCCTACTTCGTGAACATGAACGACGGCACGAACGAGGGCATACGCCACCGCAGCAAGCCTTTCTTCTCAGCGCAGTTCCACCCCGAGGCCTCCAGCGGCCCGGTGGACACCGAATTCCTGTTCGATGAATTCATTTCCAGATTGTAGAGCCATGACAGACACAAGCATAAAGAAAGTTCTGGTTTTGGGGTCGGGCGCACTCAAAATCGGCGAAGCCGGCGAATTCGACTACAGCGGCTCGCAGGCACTCAAGGCGCTCAGGGAGGAAGGCATCTCCACAGTGCTCATCAACCCCAACATCGCCACCGTTCAGACTTCGGAGGGCGTGGCGGACAAGATCTACTTCCTGCCGGTGACCCCCTACTTCGTGGAGAAGGTCATCGCCAAGGAGAAGCCCCAGGGCATACTGCTCTCGTTCGGCGGCCAGACCGCGCTGAACTGCGGAGTGGAGCTCTACCGCAGCGGAGTGCTTGAGAAATACGGGGTCAGGGTGCTCGGCACGCCGGTTCAGGCGATCATCGACACCGAGGACCGCGAGCTCTTCGTCAAGAAGCTCGACGAAATCGGAGTCAAGACCATCAAGTCCCACGCCGCATCCAACCTTGAGGAGGCGCGCGCGGCGGCGGCCAGCGTCGGCTACCCCGTGATCATACGCGCGGCATACGCCCTGGGCGGACTCGGCTCCGGCTTCTGCGAGAACGAGCAGGAGCTTGACGCAATCGCCGGCAAGGCGTTCTCGTTCTCCCCGCAGGTGCTCGTGGAGAAGTCGCTGAGGGGCTGGAAGGAAATCGAATACGAGGTCGTGCGCGACAGCTACGACAACTGCATAACCGTCTGCAACATGGAGAATTTCGACCCTCTCGGCATCCATACCGGCGAGAGCATCGTGGTCGCCCCGTCGCAGACGCTGTCCAACAAGGAGTTCCACTTCCTGCGCAAGATAGCGATAGACATCGTGCGCCACGTGGGCATCATAGGCGAATGCAACGTGCAGTATGCGTTCAGCCCCGACGGAGAGGACTACAGGGTAATCGAGGTGAACGCCCGCCTGAGCCGCTCTTCGGCGCTGGCATCCAAAGCGACCGGCTATCCCCTCGCCTTCATCGCCGCCAAGCTCGGCCTCGGCTACGGCCTGTTCGAGCTCAAGAACTCCGTGACCAAGACCACCCCCGCCTTCTTCGAGCCGGCCCTCGACTACGTGGTCTGCAAGATACCCCGCTGGGATCTCGCCAAATTCAAGGGCGTGTCCCGCGAGATAGGCTCGAGCATGAAGAGCGTGGGCGAAGTGATGGCGATAGGCCGCAACTTCGAGGAGGCCATACAGAAAGGCCTCAGGATGATAGGCCAGGGAGCGCACGGATTCGTGTGCAACAAGCCCTACAGGACCGAGGACCTCGATTTTGCGCTCAAGAACCCGACCGACACCAGAATATTCGCGATAGCCGCGGCCTTCGAGTCCGGCTACTCGGTCGACAGGATTCATGAGCTCACCCGCATCGACAAGTGGTTCCTGGACAAACTGGAGAACATCGACGACACCTACGCCGAGCTCAAGACCTGCGGGAGCATCTCGGGCGTGAGCCCCGAACTCTTCCGCCGCGCGAAGTGCCTCGGCTTCTCCGACCTTCAGATAGGCAAGGTCTTCGGCATACCCGAGCATGAAGTGCGCACGGTGCGCAAGTCGCTCGGCCTGCGCCCCCACGTGAAGCAGATCGACACCCTCGCAGCCGAATTCCCCTCCAGCACCAACTACCTCTACCTGACCTACAACGGCGAGACCGACGACGTCAGCTTCAACGAGGGTCACCGCACAGTGATAGTGCTCGGCTCCGGAGCCTACCGCATAGGCAGCAGCGTGGAATTCGACTGGTGCGGCGTGAACGCCCTCCAGACCCTGCACCGCCGGGGCTACAAATCGATAATGATAAACTACAACCCCGAGACCGTGTCCACCGACTACGACTCCAGCGACAGGCTCTACTTCGACGAGCTCAGCTACGAGACCGTGATGGACATCTGCGAGCTCGAGAAACCCTACGGCGTGATTGTCAGCGTGGGCGGACAGATTCCCAACAACCTCGCGCTCCCGCTGATGCAGAGCGGCATACGCCTGCTCGGAACCTCGGCGGACGACATCGACAGGGCCGAGGACCGCAACAAGTTCTCGCAGATCGTGGACAAGCTCGGCATAGACCAGCCGCGCTGGAGGGAGCTCACCACCATGGACGACATCGACAAGTTCGTGGACGAAGTCGGCTTCCCGGTGCTCGTGCGCCCCTCGTACGTGCTTTCCGGAGCCGCAATGAACGTCTGCTACAGCAAGGAGGACATGAAGGTCTTCCTCGACATGGCGGTCGAAGTCTCCGAGGAGCATCCGGTGGTCATCAGCTCGTTCATGCAGAGGTGCAAGGAGCTCGAATGCGACGCGGTCGCCGACAACGGCAAGGTGATAGCGTCGGCAATCTCCGAGCACATCGAGTTCGCGGGCGTGCATTCCGGCGACGCGACCATACAGTTCCCGCCCCAAAAAATCTACGGCATCACGGCCGCCAAGATACGCAAGACCACGGCAGCCATAGCAGCCGAGCTGCACATCACCGGCCCCTTCAACATACAGTTCCTGGCGACCGACAACTACATCAAGGTCATCGAGTGCAACCTGCGCGCATCACGAAGCTTCCCCTTCGTCTCGAAAGTACTGAAAGTCAACTTCATCGACCTGGCGACCCGCTGCATGCTGGGCGAACATCCCGAGCCGATGAGGGTAGACCCCTTCGAACTGGAGTACGTGGGCATCAAATGCTCGCAGTTCTCCTTCTCGCGCCTGAGCCAGGCCGACCCCGTGCTGGGCGTGGACATGGCCTCCACGGGCGAAGTGGGCTGCATAGGCGACAACCTCGACGAAGCCCTGCTGAAGGCCATGCTCTCGGTGGGACACAGGATTCCGGAGCACGCCGTGCTGATTTCTTCCGGCAACCCCATACAGAAGGCGGATCTGCTGCCCGCCTGCCACAAGCTCGCCGAGAAGGGCATAAAGATCTATGCGACCGCAGGCACATGCAAATATCTGAACGAGAACGGGGTCACCGCGCACAGGGCGCTCTGGCCGCACGAAGAGGCCGACGGACTGGAACCGAACGAGCCTTCGGCGCTGGAGCTCATCCGCACGCATCAGGTGGACCTGGTCGTGAACATCCCGAAGAACTATTCGCGCAAGGAGCTCAGCAACGGCTATAAGATGAGGCGTGCGTCAATCGACTTCAACGTGCCGCTGATCACGAACAGCCGCCTGGCGACCGCCTACATCCGCGCCTTCTGCGCGAAGTCGCTCGACGACATAGGAATCAAGAGCTGGGACGAATACTAGTCCGGCCCGTACTGCAAGACCGATGCTCCCTCCCCGCAGGCGATAACAAAGGAAAAGCCTGAACCGGAGGGAGCATCAGTCTGTAGAAAACCGCCTATCTGCCGTATTCGCTGGGAGAGACTCCGAACTGCTTCTTGAACGAGGTTGAGAAGTGCGCCAGGGTGCTGAAGCCCGTCATGTCGGCTATCTCCGAAACGGTATACTTATGCTCCATGAGAAGCTGGGCCGCCCTATTGAGCTTGTAGCGCTTGAAGAAGGCGCCGGGATTCTCGCCCGTCAGGCCCTTGACCTTGTAATAGAACTTGGTGCGCGACATCATCATGAGCTTGGTCATGTTGGTGACATCCAGCTCCGAGTTCGCCATCTCCTTCTCCATCAGGTCGTAGAGCTCCTTCATGAAGGCCTTGTCGCCCGGTGAGAGCATGTCCTGGTCAATGGACTCCGTGCTCGTGGACTTGCCGAGCATGGACTTCACCCTCTCGCGGTTCTTGAGCTGGGAACTGACGAGAGCCAGCAGGTACGAGGGCTCGAAAGGTTTGGGCACGTAGGCGTCGGCTCCCGAATTGAGGCCTTCCACCTGGTTCTCGACCGCAATCTTCGCGGTGAGCAGAATCACCGGGATGTGGCAGTACTGCTTGTCATCCTTTATCTGGCGGCACAGCTCATAGCCGTCCCTGGACGGCATCACCACATCGCTTATGATGAGGTCGGGAGCCACGTCCTTCAGGCACTTGAACGCGGAATCCGCATCAAAGCGGCAGACCGTCTTGTAATAGGGCTGCAGCAGCTCGTTGAGATAGGTGACGACCTCCAGCTCGTCATCCACTATCAGCACCGTGGGCTTGTCCGAAGCGTCATCGGCGGACTTGCCGGGTACGGAAGCGGGAGGCATGGCGGGCGCCGGCTTCCTTCTCGGACTGTCCTCCGAGGCCAGCTCGTCTGCGGAGTACGCTTCCCTGCTGACAGGCAGGCTGAGGACGAAACGGCAGCCGGGACAATCGTCGCCCAGGTTCTCGGCCTTCAGGCTGCCATGGTGGAGGATAGCCAGGGACCGGGCATAATACAGCCCTATTCCCGTCCCGACATTATACTGTCCCTTGCCGGAATCTACCTGATAATAACGCTCGAATATCTTCTCCAGCTGGGACGCGGGGATTCCGGGGCCGCTGTCCTGGACGGTGATGACCGCCCTGGAGCCGTCGATGTCCAGGTGGAGTCCGATCTCCCCGCCGGAAGGCGTGAACTTCACGGCATTGGAAAGCAGGTTGTAGCAGATGGTGTCGAGCTTGTCGGCGTCGAACCACATCGTGAACGACTCCTCGAGCCCGTAGCGGTTGAACCTGATTCCCTTGAATCCGGCCATGACCTCGAAATTGTCCGCGAGCTCGTTGAGCCTCGCGACTATGTCGCCCGCCCTCACGTCAAGCTTGAGCGTGTCGTTCTCCAGTTTGTTGAAGTCCAGAATCTCGTTCACCAGGCGCTGCAGCCTCTGGACATTGCGGGAAATCATGTCCAGCAGCTTCCTGTCGGGGCTCGCGGACGGAGTCTTGGCCGTGAGCTGGGAAACCGGACCGGAAATCATCGTGAGCGGAGTGCGGAACTCGTGAGACATGTTCGCGAAGAACTTCATGTTCATGTCGTTCACCCGCTTCTCCTCAGCTGTCTCCATTTCGGCGCGCAGCTTTGCCTGCTTCTCCTTGTCCGCCGCCCTGCGCAGACGGATGAAGAATATCAGCAGGCCGCTGAAGAGCACGGCATACAGCAATATCGCCCCCGTGCTCGCCCATATCGACGGCATCACCCTGACTTTCAGGGAATTCTCGGCATGGACGAGGCTCCCGCTCTTATCGGTCGCCCTGACCATGAAATTATATCTTCCGGGGGGGAGATTTGCGTAGAGCGCCTCCCTGTTGCTCCCTGCGTCAATCCAGTAGCTGTCGTACCCTTCCATCTTGTACCAGTAGCGCAGACGCGCATACTCGCTGTAGTCGATTGCGGCATAACTGATGCTGAAGCTGTTCTGCCCGTGCCGGAGCCGCACGTCCGGCTTGAGGGGCATGGCCTTGTCTATGCAACCGCCCATTCCCGGCCTCACCGGCACATTATGGACCTTCAGGTCTTCGAATACGAGCGGGACCTCATATTCCCGTGGCTGCTCCCTGGGGTTGAAGAGCGTCAGGCCGTGGGTGCCGCCGAACACGAGAGTGCCATCGGAAAGCCTGCAGGAGGCGCGGTCATAGAACTGGCTGCCGCCGATTCCGTCGGAAGTGGTGAAGTTCCAGAACCTCCCGCTGCTCCTCTCCCATTTGCCGAGGCCGTCCAGGGTGCTGACCCAGATGTCGCCGTTGACATCCTCCTCGATTGCGCAGATGTCGGAGCAGGGCGCGCCATGGATACGTTCGAGCCGCTTTGCGGCCACATCATAGCGTAGCAGGCCGTTGGCCACCGTACCTATCCATATATAGCCGTAGCCGTCCTCCAAAGCATCGGTAGGGGTGAACCTCGAACGGCTGATGCAGCTGAGCCAGTCGTCCTCGTCTACTTCCAGAGTCTCGCAGGCGTGCGTGCGCCCGTCGAAGATCTGGATATTGTTCATATACGACATGACCATGACGTCCCCGTTGCGCAATGCGCATACCGACGGGATGAAGCTGTATTTTCCGGGAGAGACATCCAGGGTTCTGAAACCGCTCCTTCCCGGGGTCATGGTATAGAGAAGCGAGGTCTGGGAACCTACCCATATCGTACCGTCACGGTCCTGGGCTATGCTCAAGGGCCCGAATGTGTCATACTGGCACTTCAAATCGAGGCTGCGGCCGTCCCAGGTGCAGTCTAGGGTGCGCCCGTCGTTCATAGTCAGCCAGACATGACCGCCCTTGTCGACAAGCACGCCCTGGACGGTGGCCCATTCGCGGCGCGGAAGCCCGGCGGGCAGGGAAACCCGGCTAAAGCGCCTGCCGGCGAAATCATATACGTACAGGCGTCCGTCGAGGGTCACAGCCCAGAGTTCGTCATCCCTGCCGGAGGAGAGTGCCGTAACGGAAACGTTCTCCAGGCACGAGGAAAGGTAGCGGTCGCTGTTAAAACGTTCCTTGTAGTTATAGTGGACATAGCAGCCCTGGTCAATGGAGCCGAACCAGATGTTGTTCCTGGAGTCGGCATATATGGCGCTCACATAGAAGTCCGGAGGAGAGAACGGGAAGTCGGCCTCCGACTCATTAATCAGCTCGCCAGCGGAACGGTCATAATAATAGAAGCCGTTGTCAAACGTGTCGAACAGCAGGTCCCTGTCACCATAGCCGTAGATCAGAGCCACAGATGAAGAGGTCAGGCCGCCGCGTTCGCCGAAGGCCTCGGGGAGAGGCACGAACCTGTCGCCGGAGCATTCATAGACATGCAGGCCGGGACTGCCGCCCATCCATATTTCACCTGTCCTGGTCATATAATATATGGTGGGGAAACCCTGCTGCCTCACGGAGTCCTGAACCTCGAAGGTTACGGCATCAATTTTGCGAATGTATTCCGGGTCGACGATATAGAGACTGCCGTCGAGCGGCGAAACCATCAGCCGGTTCATCTGGTTCCAGCCATTCTCAAGCATGGACAGAACCTTCCTGAACTCATTGCCCTCCTCGTCATACTCGAAGACCGACAGCCTGGTGCTTAGCAGTATGCGGCCGTCGAAAGTCTCCGACAGCTCCATGTTTGCAGTAAGGTATATGTCATCGAGACGCACGCGCCTGAAATCGTCGAGCCCGGCGTCATATATTGCGATTCCGTTGGTGGTCACGACCCAGAGCCTGCCGCGCGAGTCGCAGAAGACGTCAAACGCCTGATTGCCCGGAAGGCCGTAGTCATCGTCGACGAAATAATACTGGCGGTATTCGCGTCCGTTGAAGCGGTTGAGCCCCCGGCAGGTGCCGATCCAGATGTATCCGCGCGAATCCTCGGTGATGCTCCTGATGTTCTTGTTCGAGATGCTTTCGGACAGAACCGGCGATTCGAGGGGCGCGGAAAGCGGAAGCAGCGCGGCCAGAAGCGAGAAGGCGAAGAATTGCAGCATGAGTTTTCTCTTTTCTACAAGATAGCAATTTTTCCCTCACGAAGTACTTAAGAAAAGTTATTTTGAACAAAACCGAAAATTTTGAACAGACAGGAAAATCGTTTTGCGGTTTGAGCAAACATTCTTTACAGACGAGAAAAGCCAAACGAGCCAAAAAAGCCAATTTTGTAAACAAAATTTAACCACATTAAATCTAACAGATGAAAAGATTCATTGGCTCGGGAAGACTGTTATTGACAGTCCTTTCTTTCTTGGCCGGCACGTCCTTGGCGTTCGCCCAGGGACAGGTCACGGTTTCAGGTACAATCGTAGACGAGAACAACGCTCCTATGATAGGAGTCGGAATCGTTGAGCAGGGCACTCTCAACGGTGTCATTTCCGACATCGACGGAAATTATTCCATCGAAGTTCCTGAAGGGGCTACTCTCGAGTTCTCCTGCGTCGGCTACATCACCCAGCAGCACCGCGCGGTCGAAGGAACTCTGGACATCGCCATGATGGTTGACTCCAGGTCCCTCGACGAAGTTGTCGTTGTGGGTTACGGCGTGCAGAAGAAGAGTTCAGTGACTGGTTCCGTTTCTTCCGTGAAGTCGGAAGACCTGGAGGCCAGGACAATCACGAGGGTTGAGCAGGCCCTGCAGGGTAAGACTGCAGGCGTGCAGGTGCTCAGCTCTTCAGCAAGGCCCGGCGCTTCGCCGCAGGTACGTATCCGTGGTGTGAGCTCGAACGGCTCCAGCGACCCTCTCTACGTAGTTGACGGACGTATCCAGGACGACATCGGAGGTATCGACCCCAACGACATCGAGTCCATGGAAGTGCTCAAGGACGCGGCTTCTGCCGCCATCTACGGTGCCGAGGCGGGTAACGGTGTGATTCTGATCACCACCAAGCGCGGTTCAGGCAACGGACGCATCACCTACGACTTCCAGTTCACCAGCCAGAGCCTCGCCAAGGTGCCCCAGATGATGAACTCCGAGCAGTACATCGACTACTACACCGAGGCGGGCCTCATCAGCTACGAGAGCTTCTTCAACAACTGGGACTTCGAAACCAACACCGACTGGACCAAGGTCGCATTCGAGAACTCTCTGATGCAGCGTCACAACCTGACCTTCTCCGCCGGCGACGCCGACAAGTCCATCTACCTCTCCATGTCATACCTTAATAATAATGGTATGATCGTCGGGGATTCCGATACCTACGACCGTATCACCGGCATGATCAACGCATCATGGAAGATCAAGCCCTGGCTCGAGATTGGAACCAACAACCAGATCGAATACTACAAGGCCCAGAGCGTAGCCGAAGGTTCAGAGTACGGCAGCTTACTGCTTTCAGTGCTCACCCTTGATCCTCTGACCAAGCCCACGTATACTGTCGATGACATGCCGCAGTACATGCGCGACATCATGAACAACTCCTCATACGGCGAGCTTCTCAACGACGGACACGGAAACTACTACGGTATCTCCAACTTCGTAACCTCCGAGAGCCCCAACCCCCTCATCATGAGGGACCGCTCGTTCACACGCAGCAGGGGCTTCAACATCAACGGAACCACCTACATCAACTTCATGCCCATCGAGGGCCTGACCGTTACCTCACGTCTCGGCTACAGGCTTTCAGGCTCTGAATCCTACGGTGTGGGACAGGACTACTACGCGACCATCACCGCACAGCAGAACTTCCTGTCCGTGAACGCCTCCACCTACACTCCGACCTACTGGCAGTGGGAGAACTTCGCCAACTACAACAAGACATTCAAGGGCGGACACAACCTCGGAGCGATGGTCGGTATGAGCTACAGCGAGAGCCGCAACTTCGGCGTCTCAGGCAGCTACCAGGGCAGCAACGAGGACATCGGCTTCAAGCAGGACGACCCTCTGTTCTGGTACTTCGCATACGCTACAGCCACCGCGACCAAGAACGTGTACGGAGGCGAGCCCAGCTACAACCGCAAGTACTCCTACTTCGGACGTGTGAACTACGACTACCAGGGCAAGTACCTGTTCCAGGCTTCCCTGCGTGCCGACGCTGCCGACAGCTCAATCCTTCCCATTGACAACAGATGGGGCTACTTCCCTGCAGTTTCCGCTGGTTGGGTAATCTCCCAGGAAGACTTCATGAAGGACACCAAGAACTGGCTCACCCACCTGAAGTTCCGCGCGAGCTGGGGACAGAACGGTTCCACAGCTTCCCTCGGCGGATACTCATACGCTACCGTAGTGGCTTCCACCGGCAACTATCCTACCGGCAACGGTCTTGAGTACCTCCCCGGCTACGGCCCTTCAGCCACCGGAAACAACGAGCTCAAGTGGGAGACCTCCGAGCAGACCAACTTCGGTATCGACTCCAGGTTCTTCAACGACAGGCTCTCATTCTCAGTAGACTGGTATGCGAAGCAGACCAAGGACCTCATCGTGACCGGTATCACCCCCTCTACCGTGGTCGGCAACACCGCCTCCCCCGTGAACGCAGGTAACGTGACCAACAGCGGTTTCGAGTTCGAGCTCGGATGGCAGGACAGCGTAGGCGACCTGTTCTACAGCGTCAGGGGAAATCTCGCGACCCTCAAGAACGAGGTGACCTACATCCATGAGTCCCTCGACGCCATCGACGGAACCACCTTCCACACCTACGGAGCCATCACCCGCTTCGAGACCGGAATGCCCGCATGGTACTTCTACGGCTACCAGTTCGACGGCATCGACCCTGCAACCGGAAACCCGACCTTCGTTGACGTGAACGGAGACGGAAGCATCACCGACAGCGACAAGACCTACATCGGAAAGGGTCTCGCCGACTTCACCTACGGTCTCACCTTCAACCTCGCATGGAAGGGCATCGACTTCATCCTCTTCGCGACCGGCTCATACGGCAACGACATCTACAGCTGCCTGAACCGTAGCGACTACACCCTCAACAAGCTCACCTACTTCACCGAGGACAGGTGGACGGCGACCAACACCGACGGAACCATGCCCCGCGCAGGCGCCGACGGAATGAGCGAGTATATGACCTCTTCAGCCTCCGTATTCGACGGCTCTTACTTCAAGATCAAGCAGATGCAGCTCGGATACACCTTCCCCCAGAGCTGGATGGAGAAGATCAAGGTACAGAACCTCAGGGTATATGTTTCACTCGATGACTACTTCACCTTTGCCAGCTATCCCGGCTTCGACCCTGAAGTCACAGGTGTCGGCAGAGCCCTCGGAGTGGACAAGGGAAGCTATCCTACCTCAAAGAAAGTCGTATTCGGCCTGAGCTTAACATTCTAAAAACCACAAATTGAACTGAAATGAAAATCAAGTATATACTCGCATGCGCCGTTGCGGCCCTGTCTGCAATTTCCTGCAACAGTCTGCTTGACATCCCCCAGCACGGAGTACTCAATTACGACGACTACTACCAGACTGACGAGGAGGCCGAGACCGGCGTGAACGCCATCTATCTTCAGATGCGCGGACTGGATTACAACTACCTCATGGGCAAGAACATGCTGACCGACGACTTCTGGGCCGGCGGCGGCGTGCGCAACGACAACGCCCAACTCGAGGAGCTCAACGAGTTCACCTTCGGCATCGACCAGGGCTTCCTCCAGGGCATGTTCACCGGCTACTACCAGCTGATCTACAAGTGCAACGTAGTGCTCGGACACGTGGGCACCGACAGCGACATCAAGAACAGGTGCCGCGCCGAAGCCAAAGTGTTCCGCGCATGGGCATACTTCGAGCTTATCTCAATGTGGGGCAACCCGCCCCTCGTTGACCACGAGCTGACTCCTTCCGAGTACTCACGCCCCAACGGAACCACCGAGGAACTCTGGGGACTCGTGGAGAAGGATCTGACCGAGGCCATCGAGTCAGGTCTGCTGCCCGAGAAGTCCAACGCGGACGACCAGAGCGTATGGAGAGTCACCAAGCAGTACGCCCAGGCTCTGCTCGGCAAGGCCTACCTCTGGCAGGGTAAGTACCCTGAGGCCGTAGAAGCGCTTGATGAAGTCATCAACAGCGGACTCTACAAGCTCTACACCGGCCCCTACGAGGACATCATCGCATTCGACAACAAGATGAACTGCGAGAGCCTCTTCGAGAGCGTGCGCGTGGATGACGCCAACAACCCCAACGACAACTTCAGCTTCTCGAAGGTCATGATTCACTGGCGTACCGACAAGATGAACGTCTCCGCCGACATGGCCACCACAGGCTGGGGCTTCCTGAGTCCCAGGAAGAGCCTCTATGAAGACTTCGTGGCGGAGGAAGGCGAGGACGGCTACCGTCTGAACAACACCCTGAAGACCTATCCTCAGATTGTCGAGCTCGGCAACAGCGTGAGGGTCGGAAACTCCATCATCAACGAGGGTTACTTCATGTGGAAGTGGCGCGTGCAGAAAGCCGAGATTCCTACATACGCGGGAGGCGGAGTTATGGCCTCCATCGACAACCCCCGCTGGATGCGCTACGCCGAAGTCCTGCTGCTCGCTTCCGAGGCCAACCTCATGGCAGGCAACCAGGGCAAGGCTGACGAATACCTGAACCAGGTAAGGGAGCGCGCCCAGCTCGCACCGAAGAGCGGCATCACCCTCGAGGACATCCAGATCGAAAAGAGACTCGAGCTCTGCGGAGAAGGCACCCGCTTCCAGGACATGATCCGCTGGGGCATCGCAGAGGAGCGCATGAAGGACCAGGGCAAGAACTATCCCATGCTTGACTCCAACGGAAGCGTAACCTACGTCGAGACCGGCGCAGACCCCAGCAGCTACGGATTCAAGCCCAAGCACAACCTCCTTCCCTATCCCGGCGTGGAGATCCGACTCAATTCCAATATCACCCAGAACCCCGGATGGGAATAGCAGTCGCACCAGAACAATATCGTAAAAAACAAGATGAAGAAAATGAAAACACATCAGATAATTCTTGCCTGCTCCCTGCTTTTCGCACTCGGTTCATGCAACAAGGGAGCGGTGGCTCCGCTCACTGGCGAATATCCCAAGCCTGAGGAGTACACCCTGAACAAGGTGCTCTACAGCAACGTCGAGCAGAGCAACGGACTCTTCCTCTTCACGCTCGAGCTCTCCGATGAAGGAGTGACCCGCGCCGAGGACGGAAGCTATTCAGGAAACGGAACAGTGCTGAAGGCCACTTTCGCCGGCTCTTCATACTTCCTCCATGCGGCATCCTTCACCCCTGCTTCAGCCGGGAGCCTTATTTCCGGAAACTACATCAATGACGGAGAAGATGCGGCTGCAGTAATCAGCGTCTCCAACGGCACGGCCACTCCCAAGCCCATCTCCTCGGGCCAGCTGACCGTCACCAAGAACGGCGACGCCTACACACTCGGCGGTGTGGTATGGTTCGCGGACGAGAGCTATGTGAAGCTGGATTTCGCAGGAGAAATCGTCTACACCAAGCCGGAGCTCGAGCCCGTGGCTCTCACCAACCTGTTCTCTGTCACCAACAACGTTCCCAACGGAACGAACACCGTGACCCTGAAGATTGCGAGCTCCGGTCTGACCACGACCTTCAACCCCACGACGTTCTCGTATGACATCACCGGCACCGGCAACTATATCTCCATCGACCTCTACAGCGCCGACGGTACCATTGCACCCGGGACCTACACTCCCGTTGCGCATGACGCAACCATCGGAGCCGGCAACTATGTGATGGGCTACGACACCGAGGTTGACTGGGGATGGGGCCCCATGCCGATGACGAACTGGGGAACCTGCTGGTTCACCGTTACTGACAGCGTACAGGCCGGCCAGCACATCACCGATGGAAACATCGAAGTCACCCAGGACGGAGACAACTGGAGAATCTACCTGAACAACGGCAGCATCGCAGCCGAATATGTAGGTCCCATCAATCTCTGAGAATCCTGATGCTAGAAAAACTGCCCGGCCTGTCACCGGGCAGTTTTTTTGAATATTATTTCGTATCTTACAGCAGATAAAACTGTTCAAACCAAACATCAATGAAAAAAAACATTCTGACGGCGGCCCTTGCAGCAGCCATCTCATGTCCCGCCGCGTTCGCCGGCGGGCCCGCCATCCCGCAAGACCCTGAAATCGAGGCCAGAATCGACAGGCTTCTTGAAGAGATGACCATCGAGGAGAAAATCGGCCAGATGACCCAGCTGACCATCGACATGGTCACCGACTGGCAGACCAAGGAGCTCAGCGAGGAAATGCTGGACAATGTCATCGGCAAATACAAGGTAGGCTCTATCCTGAACGTTCCCGGAGGCGCCAGCCCCGACAGGGAGAAATACAGGGAGATAATCACCCGCATCCAGGAGAAGTCGATGGAGGAAATCGGAATACCCTGCATCTACGGTCTCGACCAGATTCACGGAGCGACCTACGTAGACGGGGCGACCTTCTTCCCCCAGGGCATCAACGTCGCCGCGACCTTCAACAGCGACTATGCCACCGCTGTCGGCGAAGTCACCGCCTACGAGACCAGGGCGGCCATGGTGCCCTGGACCTTCTCCCCCACCATGGACCTCGGACGTGACCCCCGCTGGCCCCGGATGTGGGAGAGCTACGGAGAGGACCCTCTGGTGAACGCCGTGATGGCCACCGCAGCCGTGAAGGGCATGCAGGGCGATGACCCCAACCACCTCGACCTCTACCATATCGCGGCCTGCACCAAGCACTTCATGGCCTACGGCATGCCCGTGACAGGAAAGGACAGGACTCCTTCGTCCGTGACTCCTTCAGAGCTCCGCGAGAAGCATTTCGCACCCTTCAAGGCCAGCCTGCAGGCCGGTGCCCTCACCCTGATGGTCAACTCGGCCAGCAACAACGGACTCCCCTTCCACGCCAACAAGGAGCTTCTCACCGGCTGGGTGAAGGAAGACCTCGGCTGGGACGGACTCATAGTGACCGACTGGGCCGACATCAACAACCTCTACACCCGCGAGCACATCGCCGAGGACCAGAAGGACGCCATACGCATAGCCATCAACGCCGGCATCGACATGTCCATGGTTCCCTACGACCCCAGTTTCTGCGATGACCTCAAGGCCCTCGTGGAGGAAGGCGCCGTGCCCATGTCGAGGATAGACGATGCCATACGCCGCGTGCTCAGGCTCAAGTTCCGCCTCGGACTCTTCGAGAACCCCGTATGGGACGCCGGGCAGTATCCCAAGTTCGCTTCGGAGGAATTCACCGCCAAGGCCTACGCCGCCGCGCTCGAGTCCGAAGTCCTGCTCAAGAACGAGGGCGGACTGCTGCCTCTCAAGGAAGGGGTGAAGATACTCGTGACCGGCCCTAACGGCAACTCAATGCGCACGCTCAACGGAGGATGGTCATATACCTGGCAGGGCGACAGGACCGACGAGTTCGCCGAGGAATACAACACCATCTACGAAGCCCTCGCGAACCGCTTCGGCAAGGACAAGGTGAACTATGTCGCAGGCGTAAGGTACAGCGGCAGCAACTGGCAGGATGAGGATGCGGGCGAAATCGGCAAAGCCGTGGCAGCAGCCGCCGAAGCCGACGTGATAATCGCCTGCATTGGCGAGAACAGCTATTGCGAGACTCCCGGCAACATGAACGACCTCAACCTCTCCGCCGGACAGAAGGAGCTCGTGCGTGCGCTCGCCGAGACCGGCAAGCCCCTGGTTCTCGTGCTCAATTCCGGCCGTCCCAGGATTATCGGCGACATCGAACCCCTGGCCGACGCCGTGGTGAACGTGATGCTCCCGAGCAACTACGGAGGCGACGCGTTCGCTGCCCTCGTGAGCGGAGACGAGAACTTCAGCGGCAGGCTCCCCTACACCTATCCGAAATACATCAACTCCCTCGCCACCTACGACTACAAGGTGTCCGAGAACGTGGCCACGATGGCCGGAGCGTACAACTACGACGCAAAGATGGACATACAGTGGCCCTTCGGCCACGGCCTGAGCTATACCGAGTTCGAATATTCGGATTTCAGGGTTGACAGGACCGAATTCACCGCCGACGACGAGATAGTGTTCACCGTCAAGGTGAAGAACAGCGGCAAGGTGGCAGGCAAGGAGGCCGTGATGCTATATTCGAGCGACCTCGTGGCAAGTTCGGTTCCCGACGTCATCAGGCTCAGGGCTTTCGACAAGATCGAGCTCCAGCCCGGCGAGAGCACCGAAGTCAGCTTCACGCTCAAGGGCAGCGACCTCGCCTTCGTGAACTACTACGGCAAATGGACTCTTGAGAAGGGAGGTTTCCGCATGCGCTGCGGCGACCAGGTGCTGAACATCAACTGCACCGAGACCAAGCTCTGGGAGACTCCCAACATCGACTAGAACCTGAACCGGCAAACAACAGGCGGGGGCCAGCCTTTCGGCAAGCCCCCGCATTTTTTTGATGTCCCCGTCCTACTGGATGCTCTCCACGAGCTTCAGCACACGGCGGCGGTTCTCGCTGATTTCGCCCGCGTCGCAGTTGCACTCGTAGTACTTGCCGGCCTTCTTGTAATATTCGATAAGAGGTTCGGTCTGGGCATGGTAGGTCTTGATGCGGTTGGTCACGGTCTCCTCGGAGGCGTCATCGGCACGTCCCTCTATGGCCGCGCGCCCTGCGATGCGCTGGCGTATCAGGTCGTCGGAAATCATCAGGGAGATGACCGCGGTCACGCTGCTGCCCCTCTTCTCGAGTATCTTGTCGAGATCGGCAGCCTGGGTGAGATTGCGCGGGAAGCCGTCGAGCAGGAAGCCGTCGTAACCCTTGATGGTGTCGAAGGCCGACTCAATCATGCCCTCGACCACTGAATCGGGCACCAGCTCCCCGGCATCGATGAGGCTCTTCGCCTTCTTGCCGAGTTCGCTGCCCGCGGCGATCTCCGCACGGAGCAGCTCGCCGGTGGAGATGTGCTTGAGGTTGTATTTTTCAGCTATGGCACCTGCATGAGTGCCCTTGCCGGCCCCCGGAGGGCCGAAGAGGATGTAATACTTCATATCGTGATCAATTACGTAGATGTCCTTGGTATTGCGCCCGAGCTCGTTGTAGTCGAGACCGAAGCCGACTATGAAGGCGTTGGGGATGGAAAGCCCCACATAGTCCACCTTGTCCGGCTTCCTGTAGACTCCGGGCTTGAAGAGCAGGGTACAGATCTTGACGTCGGCCGCGCCCTTGTCGAGCAGCATCTCCTTGAGCGCGACTATGGTGTTGCCGGTGTCCACAATGTCCTCGCAGATGATGATGCGGCGGCCGCTCACATCGGCCGTGAGACCCATCATGGTGAGCACCGTACCGGTGGACCTGGTACCCTGATAGGATGACATCTTGATGGAGACCAGCTCGCAGTTGAAGTCCAGCCTCTGCAGCAACTCGCCGGTGAAAGGTATCGCCCCGTTGAGCACGCAGAGCAGTATGGGCACGTCCCTGCAGCCCCTGAAGTCCGCATTGACCTTGTCAGCCACATCGTCAATCGCCGCGATGACCCTCTCGTGTGGGATGTACGGCCTGAAGGTCTTGTCGAGCAGAACCAGTTTTTCTTTCATAAGTCAGAATCTGTAGACTTGCCAATTTACTAATTATTTTCCTAAAAATCGCAGAAGCGCGGCGATTATGGCCATTTTTGGCTGTTTTTGCCGCTGACGCGCCATTAATACTGTTGCGCCTCGGCAATGAAATCCGAACAAGTTCGATTTGCATTGCACTCGGCTTCTGCGTATGTTTGCATCAGACTTGAACTATGAGACATGATTTCCTTTATTCTTCTGGCCGCCGTCGCCGCGGCCTCCGTCGCTCCCGGATTTCTCCCGGAAGCCCAGGACTCGACATTCACCGCACCAGCCCCGGACGGATACGCACGGCAGTCCGCCCAAGACTTCGAAGCCGCAGTGCTGACGCTCAGCGGGGCCTCCTGCATAGAGGAGCTCCAGGGCGGCGGACTCGAACGCTATGAGGAGCTTGCCGAGCATCCTCTGGACCTCAACCTGGCGGGCCGCGCAAAGCTGCTCTCGACCGGCCTGTTCTCCCAATATCAGGCTGCCTCGCTGATTGACTACCGCTCGCGCAGCGGAGACATTCTTTCGTTCAGCGAGCTCGGCCTCGTCGACGGCTTCTCCCCGGAATTTGCGGAAACCCTGCGCCCTTTCGTGCGCCTGCTGAGCAGGGACGCTCCAGGCACGCGCGAACGCAGGAGTTTCAGGCATTCGCTGACCGCCGGGGGCTCGCTGCGCAGCGGAGGAGGACGCACCGCGAGAATCAAGTATTCGGTGGAATACGGAGAACGTGCGGAATTCAACTGGAGCTCGCGCACCACCTATTCGGAACCCGAACCGGTTCCGGGCACCTTCAGCGCAGCCTGGTACGGAAAGCGACGGCTCGGCAAGGTCGTCCTGGGACATTTCTCGGCGCGCTTCGGGCAGGGGCTTGCCGTATGGAGCGGGTTCAGCATGAGCGGATACTCATCCTCGGCTTCATTCCGCAGGAACGCCTCCGGCTTCAGCGCCACCTCATCGGCGTCCGCGGAGCTGCTGGGCGTCGCAAGCGACTGGAACCTCGGGCCGCTCACGCTCTCGGCCGGCTGGTCATTCACGGGCCGCCGCATGATCGGGAACATTTCATGGATATCCCGAAACCTGAGCCTTGGGGCCACCGCGACCGAATCGGCGGCTTCACTGGACTGGCGGCTCTCGCTTCCCGACCTAAGCGTGTTCGGGGAGCTGTGCTCCGGATATCAGGGCCGGTTCTGCGGAGTCGCCGGGTTCATCCTGGTGCCGGAATACGGGCGCAAGCTCGCCGCGCAGCTGCGCTGGTTCGGCGAAAGCTACAAGGAATACAGCGGGGTCGCGCTCGGTTGGGAGACTTTCAGCATGGTGTGCACCGCCGACGCCGCCTACCGCCTCGACAAAAGGCAGGCGCAGTACAAGACATTGGTGCAGCTGAAGCCGGAGCTGGAGGCCGGAGCTTTCCTGTTCATGCCGAAGTTGCGCTGGAGCGGAAGGCTGCGCCCGTCGGAGGAGTTTCCGCTGCGCTACGACCTTCGCGCCGACATGGAGGTCCAATGGCGTGGATGGAGCGCCTCCGGGAGGTTCAACGCGCTGTGGTGCGAGAAATTCGCATGGCTGTGGTACGCACAGGCCGGCAGGAAGACGGAGAGGTTCACGCTCAGCCTGCGCGGCGGCCTGTTCCGCATAGACGAATGGAACGACCGCATCTACGTGTACCAGCAGGACGCGCCGGGGACGTTCAACGTGCCGGCCTTCTACGGACGGGGCTGGAACCTGTCGCTCTATGCCGCAGTGCACCTGGGGCGGCATCACAGCATCTGGCTGCGGCTGGACTGCGTGCAGTATCCCTGGAACCTCACGCCCAGGCAGGGCAAGCTGGAATGCCGCCTGCAATACAGGTGGCGAAGCTGAAACAATGGCAAGGAAATGTTTCCTCTTCTTCATTTTTTATCATTATCTTTACCCTGGAGCCGATTAAATGACCGTCATGAAAGAAAAAGAATACAAGGGGTATGCGCCGCCGTTTACAGTAAGTTCCCGGGCTGTCAGTCTGGTTGCCGAGATTTCGGCTCAAATAGAAAGATACGCAATACGCCTGGAACAGACGGACGGACTGCGCCTGCGGAAGGCAAACAGAATCAAGACAATCCACAGTTCACTTGCCATTGAGGGCAACAGACTGTCGGAAAGTCAGGTTCATGACATACTGGAAGGGAAACAGGTGGTGGCTCCGCCAAGAGAGATACAGGAAGTCAGGAATGCCATACGGACTTATGAACTGTATCCTTCACTGAATCCATTTGACGTGAAGGATCTCCTGAAAGCTCACGGGGTCATGATGGAAGCATTGATAGACAATCCGGGACATTTCCGCAGCGGAGGAGTCGGCGTATTTGAAAATGGCAAATGCATTCATCTTGCACCTCCTGCACAGAGGGTTCCGGAATTAATGTCCGATTTGTTCGCTTGGCTTGAACATGCTCCAGACCATTTGCTTATCCGCAGCTGCGTTTTTCATTATGAATTTGAGTTCATCCATCCGTTCAGTGACGGAAACGGGAGAATGGGCCGGTTGTGGCAGTCTCTTATTTTAGGACGCCTCAACCCGGTGTTCGAGCATCTCCCTATCGAGAATCTGGTATACGCCAACCAGCAGTCATATTACGAGGCAATAGGATCAAGTACGCAACAGACAGACTGCAGCCCGTTCATTGATTTTATGCTGAACGAAATCCTTAATGCGCTGAAGAAGTATCAAGGGGAACCGCTGATGACAGTTGTTCCTGATAAAGTTCCTGATAAAGTTCCTGATAAACTGAAGTCGCTTCATCCTGAGTTTTCTGACACAACGTGGGAGGTCCTTGCACGAATTATGGAAAATCCGCAGAATACGGCCGTTGAAATCGGAAAAAAGATGAATATCTCAGACCGCATGGTCAGGAAGCACATTGCCTTGCTGCGTAATGCGAATATCATCCGCCGGTTCGGAAGCAATAAGAACGGTTATTGGGAGATACTTAATGAAAATGGGGACGCGGGATTGAGCGCATTATGACTGCTTGCAAGAATGACGGTTTCTCCATACCGGAGTTTCGTTATGACGCTTCTGGTATCTGGACAATTTTTAGATTTGAGTATCCAGAAAGGGCTACGACACAAAGAGACCATAGATCTACCCAAAAGACCATACAAAACCTGACGGAACAGCTACAAGCAATATTGTCTTTCTCGAAAGAACATCCGGAAGCAACACGAAAGGAGATAAGCGAAAGTCTTTCTAACATTACAGAAGATGGTGTAAAATACAATCTTTCCCGTCTTCAAAAGATAGGTTTACTTAAACGTGCAGGAGGCAGGAAGCAAGGCCATTGGGAACTTCTATGAGAAAAATCGTCATAGCGTCGGATTCGTTCAAGGGTTCGCTGTCGTCGGCGGAGGTCGCCGGGGCGGTTTCGGAGGGCGTCAGGGAGGTGTTCCCGGTGTGCGGGACTGTGTGTCTGGAAGTGGCCGACGGCGGCGAGGGGACGATGAAGGCGCTGCTGGAGGCGCTCGGAGGTTCAACCGTGGAATGCGACGCCCACGACCCGCTGATGCGGCCGCTTCGTGCGGGATACGGAATATCGGCCGACGGCGGCACGGCCATCATCGACGTGGCCGCAGCTTCCGGGCTCACCCTGCTCCGGGAAGACGAGCGCAACCCGCTGCTGACCACGACTTTCGGTACAGGAGAACTGGTCGCCGACGCGCTGAAACATGGATGCAGACGCATCATATTGGGGCTAGGAGGGAGCGCCACCAACGACGGCGGCACCGGAATGCTCTCGGCCCTCGGTTTCCGTTTCCTTGATACGGCAGGAAGAGCGCAGCCCGGAACGGGTGAATCCCTGGGGCACATCGCGTCCGTGGACGTCTCGGGAGTCCTCCCGGAACTGACGGAGACCGAATTCATCGCCGCCTGCGACGTGGAGAACCCGCTATGCGGCCCGGAAGGCGCGACGATGGTCTATGCACCACAGAAAGGCGCCGACGCAGCACTGCTCGAAAAGCTCGAGAGCGGGATGCGGAATTTCGGCGCGGTCACGGAGAGATTCTGCGGACGCGGAATCATTGGAGCAAAGGGCTCCGGGGCCGCAGGAGGTCTTGGCGCAGGAATGCTGGGATATCTGAACGCCCGGCCGGTCCCCGGCGCAGAACTGCTGCTGGACTCATTGGGATTCGACGCACTTGCCGCAGACGCCGACCTGGTAATCACAGGCGAGGGGTGCATCGACGGGCAGACGCTGATGGGCAAACTGCCCCTCCGGGTGCTCAGAAGGGCGTCGGCCCTCGGCGTCCCGGTAGTAGCAATCGGAGGGCGCGTCACCATCGCCCATAATCCCGGCTTCGTGAAGATGATTGCGGTCTCCCCTGCCGGACTCCCGCCAGAAGCCGCGATGCGGCCCGCGACCGCATCGGAAAACATACGCAAAGCCGTCGCGGACTTGCTGTCGCAAGCCGGAAATTCCGGCCTACTCCGCTGACGACAGCTTGACGGCCGGCATTCCGGGCACGTACTCCCCTTCGTAGCTGACCTCTACCGTATCCCCGATAAGAAGCCCGTCAAGACCGCTCTTGTCGGCGTCTACGGTGCTGAACGTCAATGTGTCGCCTGCGGCGTCCACGACCATCACCGTGTTCATGGAAGCGTCCAGGACGGTTCCTTTCGAACTTCCGGCCTCCGAAGCGCCGCATCCCGCCAGCAGGACGCAGCATGCAATTGAGATAAATATCCTTTTCATGACTTCAACTGATTTGATTGCTTTCAAAGTTCCTCCAGCACCTTTTCCATCGCCGTGCTGCGCGAACCCTTGACGAGGACCAGCGCACCTGAGACCGGATGTTCGCGCAGATGGAGCGCAAGTTCGTCCGAGCTGCCGAAGCAGGGGAAGGCGGCACCGCAGGACTCTGCGGCGTCGCGGAATTCCTTCCCGACCAGCATGGCGTCGATTCCATGCCCCGTCAGCAGGGAAACGACCTTCCTATGCTCTTCCGCCGATTCGGCGCCCAGTTCCCGCATGTCGCCCAGCAGCGCAAGCCTGCGCGCCGCCTTCATCGAGGCGAAATTGTCGAGCGCCGCCTTCATCGACGAGGGATTGGCATTGTAGGCATCCACTATCAGGGTATTGCGCCCCGTGCGCACCATCTGCGAACGTATGTTGTCAGGAGCGAACTCCGCTATGGCTTCGGCGGCATCCTTGCGCGGCACCCCGAAATAGTCCCCTATGGCGACGGCCGCCAGCACGTTGTCGGCGTTGTATGCGCCCACCAGCTGCGTGCGGATCACGGCGCCGTCCAGCCTGATGCGCAGGAAAGGCTCCTCCGGCGTGCATTCAAGAATCTCCGCATGCTGGTAGTTGCGTCCGTATCCGAAGAAATGGCAGGGAATTCCCGCCGCCATGCCCTTGAGCTCGGCGTCGTCCTCATTGATGAAGATTACCGAGCCGCGACGGCTGCCGAGCCATTTGTAGAGCTCGCCCTTTGCGGCCTTCACCCCTTCGAAAGAGCCGAAGCCCAGCAGATGGGCGCGGCCGACGTTGGTGATCAGCCCGTAGTCCGGACGGCTCACCCTCACCAGCTTTGCGATGTCGTCCGGGTGGTTCGCACCCATCTCGATCACGGCGATTTCCGTATCGGGACGCATGGCCAGCAACGACAGAGGCACGCCTATGTCGTTGTTCAGGTTGCCTTCGGTGGCGCTTACACGGTATTTTTTCGCGAGCACGGCGCGGATCAGGTTCTTGGTCGTCGTCTTGCCGTTGGTCCCGGTGAGGCCGATTACCGGAAGACGACCTCCGTGCAGCCGGGTGCGGTGCATGACAGCAAGCTCCTGAAGTGCGGCGAAGGCGTCATCCACAAGAATCAGCCTGCCGTTTTCCGGAAGGCCCTTCCTGTCGGCCACGGCCCATGCGGCGCCTTTCTCCAACGCGGCGAGGGCATAGTCGTTACCGTCGAAATTCTCGCCCTTGAGCGCGAAGAATATCTCTCCGCCGGTGATTTTGCGGCTGTCGGTAGTCACCCGGCATCCGCAGTCCAGATATCTCGTATAAAGTTCTTCTGTTGTCATCATCATTGAATATTTCAGGCTGTGCAGACAGTGCCTGCCGCGCGGGAAGCGGAAAAGCCTGCCTCCGGGCGGCAGGTCAGCGACGCAGGCGGCAAAACACAAAGCTTCCGTTCAAACTATTTTACACCGGTGCTGCCGAAACCGCCGGCACCGCGTGCGGATTCCTCCAGACTGCCGCTCTCCTCCCATTCCATGCGCTCGTGGCGTGCGAGCACCAGCTGGGCGATGCGCTCCCCTCTTTCGATGACGAAGTCGTCGGAGCTGAGGTTCACCAGAATCACGCGGATTTCACCTCGGTAGTCCGCGTCTATGGTTCCGGGCGCGTTGAGCACCGTGACGCCCTTTTTCGCCGCAAGTCCGCTGCGGGGGCGCACCTGTATCTCATGACCGGCGGGAATCTCCACGAACAGACCGGTGGGCACGAGCGCACGCTGGAGCGGCTTCAACACTATCGGTTCGTCATTCGCGGCGCGCACGTCCATGCCGGCCGCCAGTTCGGTGGCATACTGCGGCAGCTCGTTGCCGCTCATGTTCATAACCTTGACTTTCATTTTGCCATATCTTTGGCGGCGCGGCACATGCCGTTCCGACGGGCCGCACCGTAACTTACCATAAAACCATCTGCCCGCATCTCCTGACTGCCAAGACCGAGACCGGCCCGCTACTTGGGCGCATAGCGGTACAGAGCGGCCGCTATTATCGCATACAGCAGGTTCGGAATCCACAGCGCGATGCCGGGCGGCAGGGTGTTGGTATACACGAACATCTCGCTGAAGCGCAGGAACAGGATATACGAGAACGCGAGCGCGATGCCTATCCCTATGTTCCAGCCTATTCCGCCGCGCCGCTTCTTGGCCGACAGCGTGACACCGATTATCGTGAGCACGAAGGCGGAGAAGGGCAGGGCCCAGCGCCGGTGCTTCTCTATCTGAGCGTACATCACGTTGGCGTCGCCCCTCATCTTCTGGGTCGCTATGAGTTCGTTGAGCTGCTTTATCGAAAGGGCCTCCACGGTTTTCTCGTTGTTGAACAGGTCCTTTATCTTCAGGGCTATGACCGTATCCACCTGGGGCTCGAAGCTGACCCTGTCCTCGAGGCCGGCGGAATATTCCCTCGTGAACACGCGTCGCAGGCGCCAGCCGTCCATGGTGCTGTCCCATACGGCGGTCTCAGCGCTCACCTTGCGTGTGAGCCTGTTGTCCTCGATGTTCTCCATCGTGAAGCGGTAGGCGGTGTTGTTCCAGCGGCTGAAGGACTCAATATAGATGAACTGGCCGGGCGATATCTGATAGTGTATGTTCCTGAGGTCGAAGTTGTTGTGGCGCTTGATGTATTTCGACTCGAATTCCACGCGGGTGGCGTTCGAGCGGGGTATCACATAGAGGTTCAGCCCCAGCGAGAGCAGGGCTATCAGCATGGCGGACGCCATGTACGGCACCATCATGCGGCTGTAGCTCACCCCTCCGGACAGGATGGCGATGATCTCGGAGTTCGCGGCCATCCTCGAAGTGAAGAAGATCACAGTGATGAACACGAACAGCGGCGAGAACATGTTGACGAAATAAGGTATGAAGTTCAGGTAATAGTCGAAGATGATGGCATCGAGCGGCGCCTCGTTCTTCACGAAGTAGTCGATCTTCTCCGAGATGTCGAAGATTATGACTATGCCTATGATGAGCAGCAGGGCCACGAAGAAGGTCAGGATGAACTTCTTCGCTATATAGACATCGAGCTTCTTAATATAGAAATTCCTCATATCCTTGAACTTATCCTGGCCACCGCGTCCTTCTTCCAGGACGCGTAGTCGCCGGCCTCGATATGAAGCCGCGCCTGACGCACGAGATCCAGGTAGAACGCCAGATTATGTTCGCTCGCGAGCATGGCGGCGAACATCTCCCCTGCGATGAACAGGTGGTGCAGATATGCCTTGGTATAGTTGTGGTCGACGAACGAGGCGCCGTCAGGGTCGATTTCACTGAAATCCTGCGCCCATTTGGCGTTGCGCATGTTCATTATCCCGTTCCAGGTGAAGAGCATGCCGTTGCGTCCGTTGCGCGTGGGCATCACGCAGTCGAACATGTCCACTCCCCTCTCTATGCCCTCGAGGATGTTGGCCGGAGTGCCGACACCCATCAGGTAGCGCGGTCTGTCCTCGGGCAGCAGGGGGCACACGAGCTCCAGCATCTCGTACATCTTCTCCGTCGGCTCCCCCACGGCAAGGCCGCCTATGGCGTAGCCGTCGGCGCCGAACTGCACGGCATGGTCGGCCGCCTCCCTGCGGAGGTCGGGATAGACGCAGCCCTGGACTATCGGGAAGAAGCACTGGCTGTAGCCGTAGAGCGGTTCGGTCTCGCGGAAGCGCGCGGCATATCTTTCCAGCCAGCCTTTGGTGAGGTCGAGGCTCTTGCGCGCGTATGAGTGGTCGGCCTCGCCCGGACAGCACTCGTCGAGGGCCATCATGATGTCGGCCCCGATTACGCGTTGGGTGTCCACGTTGTTCTCCGGGGTGAAGATATGGCGCGAGCCGTCGATATGGCTGCGGAAGGTGCAGCCTTCGGGGGTGAGTTTCCTGATCGGGCTCAGCGAGAAGACCTGGAAGCCTCCGCTGTCGGTGAGTATGGGCCTGTCCCAGGACTCGAACTTGTGCAGTCCTCCGGCGGCGCGCAGGGTGTCGAGCCCCGGACGCAGGTAGAGATGGTATGTGTTGCCGAGTATGATTTCGGCCTTGATGTCCTCCTTGAGGTCGCGGTGATATACGCCCTTGACCGAGCCTACGGTGCCGACTGGCATGAAAATAGGCGTGCGTACCGCTCCGTGGGCGGTCTCAAGCGTGCCGCAACGTGCCGAAGAATGCGGGTCTTTTGCAGATATGCTGAATTTCATCTTTCAAAGATAAGCAGAAAAGCCGAAAAACTGCCGCAAATGCTCAAAACCAGTCGCTTTTCAAGCGATAGTAATCCTTTCCGTCTATTTCATAGCAGGTGGAAGTATCCACTTTCTTCAACACACGCTCTGTGTGCGCTTTCTGCTGGTCGGCAGACATGAAGGTTTTATAGGTATCGGAAGCTTTCACATATAAATGCCCTTCATACTCATAAACCGGCACACGCGCACCAATATAGTAGTCCAGGGACTTCCAGTACCTGCGAAGTTCGCCGCCTCCCTTCACGTCCCCCGAGCGGTCGTCGGACGAAAAAAGTCCGTCCGACGAGCCTCCCGAAGCAAAGCCGATGAGCATCAGCAGGGCCGCCGCGACCAGAATCACCCACCACAACTCCCTGATGATGAATAGCGTCAGAGGTATCACCGCCAGAAGCTGAACGAGCACGACCGCCACGCTTCCTATCCTGACAAGCAGGCCTCCGCCGCCGAAAATCCCCTTGACTATCAGTGACACGAACGGAATGGCCGCAAAGACCGCCACCAGCGCAAGATACAGTGCGGACGCCGCGACGCCAAGCCAGCCCGCCAGATGATTGCCGGGCTGCAATATGAACTCGAAGACGGGGCCGGCAAGGGAAACGGCGCCGGCCGTCAGATACGAGAAAAGCAGGGCGGCAAGGAACTTCACGGCCCGCCGCACGGAATTCCCGTCCTCATAGAAGTCATAAACCTTGTTGAGTACTGCCAGAGGAACTGCCACGGCAAGCAGGGAAAGCACCAGACTCGAATACGGATGCCCGTCCCAAAACCCGTTGAAAGACTCCGTGGCTCCGGAGAACAGTGGAAGTATGAACAATACGCAGACAATCACTGACACTGCCGCGATGACTATGGCTCTGGGCTTCATGCAAACAGATTAATTTCAACAAAAATAGGCAAATTATCACAAATTCTTTTAATTTTGCCTGATAACTAATTTCGACTAATCACATGAAAAATGCTAATGTGAGCCTCAGGCTCATTCTGATGAACTTCCTGGAGTTCGCCGTATGGGGCGCCTATCTCACCTCCATGGGAAGTTTTCTCGCCAAGTCCGGCTTCGGCTCCCAGATATGGCTGTTCTTCGCCACCCAGGGCTTCGTGTCGATATTCATGCCTGCGCTCATGGGCATAATCGCCGACAAATGGATTCCCGCGCAGAAGGTGCTCTCCCTCTGCCACGGCCTCGCAGGAGCCGCGATGCTCGGTGTGGGCTTCTATGCGATGGAAGCCGGAAGCGGCATACAGCTCGGAGTGTTCTATACGCTCTACACTATCAGCGTCGCCTTCTTCATGCCGACCATAGCAATAGCCAACTCCGTGGCCTACAACGCTCTGGAAAAGGCGGGCAAGGACCCCGTCAAGGACTTCCCTCCCATCAGGGTGTTCGGCACCGTGGGCTTCATCTGCAGCATGCTCTTCGTGAACTTCATGCGCGGGACCGACGGAGTGCAGTTCCAGCACACCTACAACCAGTTCATCGTGTCCGGAGGACTCAGCATCATCCTCTGCCTCTATGCGCTGAGCCTGCCCAACTGCCCCTGCAAGCCCAAGACCGCCGAAGTGCAGTCTTTCGCCGACTCCACCGGCCTGAGCGCGTTCAAGCTCTTCAAGAACGGCCAGTTCGCGATATTCTTCATTTTCTCGATGCTGCTCGGAGCCGCGCTTCAGATAACCAACGGCTACGCCAACACCTTCATCACCTCGTTCGCCGACAATCCCGAATACGCCCACACCTGGGGAGCCAACAACGCCAACGCGCTGATTTCCCTGAGCCAGGCGTCGGAAACCCTCTGCATACTGCTGATACCCTTCTTCATGAAGAAGTTCGGAATCAAGAAGGTCATGCTGATAGCGATGATCGCCTGGGTGTTCCGCTTCGGATTCTTCGGACTCGGCAACCCCGGCGGCGGAGTATGGCTCTTCGTGCTGAGCTGCATAGTCTACGGAATGGCCTTCGATTTCTTCAACATCTCCGGCTCGCTCTTCGTCAACGAGCACGTGGACAAGGAGATGCGTTCCTCCGCCCAGGGCCTGTTCATGCTGATGACCAACGGACTCGGAGCCTCCATCGGCACCTGGGCCGCAGGCATAGTGGTCGACCACTTCGTCTACAACGCGGCCGAACCCAGCTGGAGCACCGCCTGGTACATCTTCGCGGCCTACGCCCTCGTGGTAGGAATACTGTTCATGATAGTCTTCAAGGATCCCGACAAGCACAAGATACAGGCCTGAGAGGGTTCAAGATACGGAAAACGCCGGAGCTCACAACTCCGGCGTTTTCCATGTAAAGGCTTCAGCACTCAGCGCCTCGCGCCTGCGCGGCGATGTCCGTGCTTCTTCCTGCTGCGGCTGAACACGAACGCGAGCACCAGCAGCACCACGATGGCGCCGATGATGAACACCGTCATGCCGCTGGCGTTGTCGCCCTTCACACGCGACCACATGGCCAGCAGCTCCTCGGTACCGCAGTCGTGCATGATTCCGCTGTCCTTTATGACGGACGCGTCGGGATACATGATCCGGTTCAGACATGCACCCTTGCCGGCTTCGCCGAAGAAGTAGCTGGCGTCAATCGGCTCGTAGGCGCTGCTGTCGCTCATGGCCGCGAGCACCTCGTCACCGCCTATTGCGCTCACATAGCCTATCACGTCCATGTTGCGCAGGGCGTTCTCGGGCTTGCACATGAAGTTGATGAAATAGCGGGCGGCCTGCACGTTCTTCGCATACTTGGGGATTACCCAACCGTCGAACCATACCACGGCTCCGGAGGCGGGAACTGCATAGTCGAGGGGAACTCCCACTGCCTCGGCCTCCTCTATGGCCCACTGGGCGTCACCGCTCCAGGTCAGGTTGAGCCAGGCCTTCTCCTTGGTCATCATCTCCTTGCCGAAATCGGCCTCCCAGCCTGCGATGTTGGGCTTCATCTCGTTGAGATAAGCCTCCACACGGGCTATGGATTCGGGCGACACATCGTATGAAAGTTCCTCGAAGGTCACTTCCCCGTTCTTCACGCGGTCGTAGTTGAGTGCGAAATTGAAGGCAGTGTAGACGTCGCGGAAAGCCTCCTTCATCAGCACCTTGCCCTCGAACCTGGGATCCTTGAGCACATCCCAGGTTGACACTTCCTCGGCGCTGACATACCTGGGATTGTAGGTGATGCCCACTGTACCCCACATATAGGGCACGGTATAGTCCACTGCGTTCTTGCCGCTCCCGTCCACCTGGGTCAGGAATTCGTTCATGAAGGGGGCGACATTGACGGTATAGTCGGGGGTGTCGCCGAAGTCCTTGTCTATGGGCAGCAGGAGGTCGGCCTTGAGCATGCGCTCGATGATATAGTCGGAGGGGCACACGACATCGAAGTCCTCATGACCCTTCTCTATCTTGGAGAGCATCACCTCGTTGATGTCGAAGAGCTGGTAGATGATCTCCACAGGCTCGCCCGTCTGCTCCTCATACCACTGCTGGAACTCGGTCAGAAGGTCCTCGTCGATGTAGTCGGCCCAGTTGTAGATTTTCAGGGTGTGCTCGCGGTCGGCGGCGAAGCAGGCGGCAGAAGCCGCGAAAAGCACGCATAATGCTGCGGCGAAGAATTTTTTCATTTCGTAATTTTTTGTCTGTTGTTTCTTGCTGAACGTATGTTGATGACTATGAGGAGCGCCAGCACCGCCAGGAAAATCAGCGTCATGAGCGGCCTGAGCTCGGGAGTCAGGCCTCCCTTGCGGGCGTCCGCATAGATATAGGTGGACAGGGTCTCCAGTCCGTGGTTGCCCTTGGTGAAGAGGGTGACCGCAAAGTCATCGATCGAAAGGGTGAAGGCCAGGATGAAGCCTGAGATCATCGAAGGCCGGATCTGGGGGATGATGACCTTGCGCAGGGCCTGTGACGGCGTCGCGCCGAGGTCGAGCGCGGCTTCGTAGATATTGGGGTTCATCATCCGGAGCCTGGGCAGCACCGTGAGCACCACGTAGGGAGTGCAGAAGGATATATGCGCCAGAAGCACCGTGACATAGCCCTGGCTCACCCCCACGGCGACAAACAGGATGAAAAGCGAAATACCCGTGATGATGTCGGGATTCAGCATCGGGATGTCGTTGAGGAAGGTGATCGCCCTGCGCCCGCGTCCCCGCATGTTGTGTATGCCTATGGCGGCCACGCTGCCCAGGATCATGGAGCAGAATGCGGCCAGCAGGCCTATGGTCAGGGTGTTCTCTATCGCCCTCACCATCGAGGAGCCGAGGCCTCCGGAGAACAGGGACTCATAGAGCTTGGTCGAGAATCCCGTCCAGTTGCCGAGCACCTTGGCTTCGGTGAAGGAGAATATGGCTATTATGAGTATCGGGGCGTACAATATGACCAGCAGCACCGCCAGATAGCCCCTTGCAAGCAGCTTTTTCATATCAGACCTCCTTTTTCTCCGTCACGTGCGCTGTCCTGGTCGGAGATCAGGGTCGTGAGACCGATGATCAGCAGCATTATCAGGGCAAGCGCGGAGCCGTAGTTCCAGAAACCGTTGTTGATGTTCTCCTGAATCGTCGTACCGAAGAGCTTGACCTTGTTGAGAGTCAGCAGTTCGGCGATGGCGAAGGTGGAGATGGTGGGCATGAACACCATGAGCACCCCGCTCCACACTCCGGGCATGGACAGCGGCACCGTGACTTTCCAGAACACCTTCCACGGCGTCGCACCGAGATCCTGTGCCGCCTCGATATACGAATTGTCCAGTTTGTCGAGCGAATTGTAAATCGGATATATCATGAACGGAAGGAAGTTGTAGACCATGCCGAAATACAGGGCCCCCTCCCCGAGCGGGAAGCGCAGGAAGTCGAAGAGCGCGACCGTGGCGAGGGTGCGGATCAGCATGTTTATCCACATGGGGAGGATGAACAGCATCACGGTTATCTTCGAGCGGTTGAACGAAGACTTGGTGAGTATCCACGCCGCCGGATATGCGATGAGCAGACACAGCAGCGTGTTGACGAACGCCACCTGTATGGAATACAGGAAGGTGTTCAGGTCATGCGGAGCGCTGAAGAACTTGGCGAAATTCGCCAGGGTGAAGGCTCTCGTCTGGGCGTCCCTGAACGCATACACTATTATCATCACGAGCGGGAGCGCGACGAACAGCACCAGGAATACCAGATATGGAAGAGCCCAGGTGGATCTCGTTATCTTCATTTCCCTGCGGAAAGTTTAATGTTCCCGGGGGCGAAGTTGATTCCCACGAGATCGCCCTTGTCCCATACGTCATCGGTGTCCACCCAGACATGATAGCCGTCCTCGGTGAGCACGGTCAGATGATAGTGGTCGCCCTTGTAGAGCAGGAAATGCACGTCTCCGGCGAACTGGCCGTCCTCCTGATGGTCCACGAGCTCAACATTGCCGAAGTCCACCGTCGCGGTGACCTTGTCGCCGGGCGCAAAGCCGGCCGCTGCGGCGCATTCGATTTCCGCGCCCATGAGCCTGATATGGCTTCCGTCCACGACCTCGGCCTCGAAGCTGTTGCACACACGCTCCTTGTGCATCACCTGGATGTCGTTCGGACGTATGAGCAGGCCCACCCGGGAGCCGACCTCGAAGGCGTTGTAGTCCTGGATCATCAGCTCGAAGCCCTTGTCGGTGTCCACGAACATCTCGTAGTGAACTCCCTTGAAGGTGCAGGACTTGACGGTTCCGGAGAACTGCGAGCCCTCGAGCCTGTGCATTATGTATACGTCCTCGGGGCGCACCACGACGTCCACGGGGACATTTTCGCCGAAGCCTTCGTCCACGCAGTCGAACTCATGCCCGAGGAACTCCACGCGGCGGTCCCTGAGCATGGTGCCGTTGAGGATGTTGGACTCCCCTATGAAGTCGGCCACGAAGGAGTTCTGGGGTTCGTTGTAGATGGACACGGGGGTGCCGGCCTGGAGTATCCTGCCTTCGTTCATCACCACGATATTGTCCGAGAGCGTGAGCGCCTCCTCCTGGTCGTGGGTCACGTAGATGAAGGTGATGCCGAGCTGGGCGTGCATCTCCTTGAGCTCGATCTGCATGTCCTTGCGCATCTTGAGGTCCAGGGCGGCGAGAGGCTCGTCGAGAAGCAGCACGCGGGGGCGGTTCACAAGCGCGCGGGCTATGGCCACCCTCTGCTGCTGGCCGCCGGAAAGCGACTCCACGTCGCGGCTCTCATAGTCGGTCATGCTCACCATCTTGAGTATGCGGCGGACACGCTTGTCGATTTCATCGGTGGGCACCTTCTGGAGCTTGAGACCGAAGGCTATGTTGTCGTACACATCGAGATGCGGGAAAAGCGCATACCTCTGGAACACCGTGTTGAACGGCCTCCTGTAGGGCGGCATGGACGAGATGTCCTTGCCGTCGAGCAGAATCCTTCCTTCGTCGGGCGCGAGAAATCCCGCAATCAGACGGAGCGTAGTGGTCTTGCCGCAGCCGGAAGGGCCGAGCAGGGTGACGAACTCCCCCTCGCGGATGTCGAGGTTTATGTCGTCAAGCACCTTCTTCCCGTCGTATGACTTGGACAGGTGCTGGAGTGAGATTACTATGTCCTTGCTCATTTCTCCCCGCTAAAAGAGACTGAATCTGAGATTGTAGCGTGCGCCTATGCTCAGGGTCGCCTGCGAGAGGACGGAATTCCATGCCAGCGAGGCGTGGAGCCTGAGGTCATCGGAATCATGAAGCGGATAGTACTGGAAGACGGCTCCCGCAGTCCAGCAATCGGGAAGCAGGGTCCTGTCGTCCGCAAAGGCGTACCAGCCGCGCAGGGCGAGGTCGAACTTGTCGGAAGGTGCGTATGCCAGCTTGCCCTGCAGCGTATGCCCGGGAGCGAGGGTCCAGCTGTCCTCGTCGAAGCCGTAGCTGTTGTTCCAGTCGAGGGTCAGGGCCAGTTCGTCGGTCAAATCGAAGTTCATGCCCACCGCGAACAGCCAGTCGTAGCCGTCCTTCGCATACTGGAGCGCGCTCGCGCTTCCTATGAGGGAATACCAGCCGTATTCACCCCTCCATTGGAATGAATATGCCCAGAGTCCGCTCGCGAAAGGATGCTCTCCGTACGGGGAGGTGGTCATCTGGAGTGTGAACTCGCTCATCTCCGAGGGGGTCATCCAGGAGACGGACGCGCCCCACTGGTAACATGCCAGACCGCCGGCGAGAGGAGAGGAGAAATCGGTGTGAAGGTCCCAGTCCCAGTCCTCGTACTCGAAGCCGCCGGTGGCGATCATGTCCTTTCCGAGGCCGATCGTCCAGTTGCCGAACGAGAAATAGCCTGCGAAATAGTCCACCCAGTTGGTCGTGTCGGACCGTCCGAGGTCCCTGTACGGCCAGGCGTAGTCGCCTCCGGCCTGCAGCCAGTGGTTGGCTATCGTCCAGGAGAAATGTTCCGAAAGGGAACCTTCAAAGAGAGTGTAAATTGAAGAATTGCCGTGGTTGAAACCCAAACCGGAATCGCCGGCATAAGTAGGGTTGAGGTCCAGGCGCGGGATGAGTGTTACCTCGGCATACCTACCGAGGTCGTCAGCCTCTTGCGAGAACGCAAGCAAGCCCGGCAGCAGAGCTGCGATCGATAAAAGTAGTTTCTTCATTTTTCGCTACCATAAAAACAGGTTTGGTTGAACTTCGGGCGCAAAGATAAAAATTAAATGTTCATATTTTAAGATTTTTTCAAAAAAGTGTGGTTAACTTTGCTTTTTATCATCACGAACTGACATCACCCATGTACAATTTCGACGAAACGATAGACAGACACGGCACAAGAAGCCTCAATGTAGACACTCTGAAGCAGACTTTCGGACGCGACGACCTGATATCACTCTGGGTCGCCGACATGGACTTCAGGACCCCCGACTTCATAATCGACGCCCTGCGAAAGCGTCTGGACCACCCTATACTCGGCTACCCAACCACGGGCGACGACTATTTCCGCATAGTGTCGGACTGGGTGTACCGCCTGCACGGCTGGAAGGTGGACCCGTCCGAGTTCAGATATGTCCCGGGAATAGTCAGGGGCTTCGGTTTCGCAACTCGCTGCTTCCTGTCGCCCGGCGACAAGGTCATCATCCAGCCTCCCGTGTACCATCCCTTCAGGGAAGTTCCCGAGGCCTGCGGCTTCGAGGTGGTGGACAACCCCCTCATACCCGTATATGACGGGGAGGGGTTCCTGAAAAGCTACGAGATGGACCTCGACGGGCTGGAGAAGCTCATCGACGGCAGAACCAGGATGCTTATGCTCTGCAACCCCCACAATCCGGGCGGGGTGTGCTTCTCCGAGGAGAGCCTGCGCAGGCTGGCGGATATCTGCGTCCGGTACGGCATCCTGGTGGTTTCCGACGAGATACATGCCGAGATGCTGCTCCACGGCAGGAAGCACCACCCCTTCGCCAGCGTGAGCGAAAACGCGGAGAAGTGCAGCGTCAGCTTCCTCGCCCCCTCCAAGACCTTCAACATCGCCGGGGTCGTCAGCTCCTACTGCATAATCAGGAATCCGGAGCTCGCGGAGAAGTTCTTCGGCTATCTGGAGGCAAATGAAACCGACTACCCCAGCATATTCTCCGCCGAGGCCACGAGGGCGGCCTACACCGACAAAGGCTGGGAATGGCGCAAGGAAATGCTCTCCTACGTCGAGGGCAACGTGGATTTCGTCTGCGCCCGGCTGAAAGCCGATCTCCCGCAGGTTCACGCCGTGGCGCCCGAAGCGTCGTTCCTGATATGGCTGGACTGCCGCAGGCTGGGCCTTCCACAGGAGCGTCTCGTGGATTTATTCGTCAACAGGGCCCGCCTGGCCCTCAACGACGGCACCATGTTCGGCAAGGAAGGGGCGGGTTTCATGCGCCTGAATGCGGGATGCCCGCGCGCCAAACTGGCGACCGCACTGGAAAATCTGGCGTCGGCAGTCAAAAGTTTATAAAAAATTTGCAGATTGACTTTTTTTGACTACCTTTGCAATCCCGTCAGGGCAATGGTGCTGTAGCTCAGGTGGTAGAGCAATGGACTGAAAATCCATGTGTCGCCGGTTCAACTCCTGCCAGCACCACAAAAACATGAAGAGACTACCGAGATAAACGAGGCAGTCTCTTTTTTTAATTCTGAAAGGATATGCGAAAACTGACATTGCTTGCGGCCGCGCTGATGCTCACCGCAGCTCTCGCTACGGCCGAGGAAAAAGACAACTGCTTCATCCCCAAGGGCAGCAAGTCCGCAGGGCTGGTGTTCTCCTACAACGACTACAACATAGGAAACGAAACCGGCTACGACGCACTCTTCTCCATGATCCAGGGCGCGAAGGCCTCTCTTGACACATGGAAGTTCTCAATAGCCGGCTCCTATTTCGTCAGGGACAACATGTCGCTCGGCCTGAGGCTGAACTACAACAGGACCTCCATAGGCATAGACGAGGCAGACCTATCCTTCTCCGACATGGGGCTCTCGCTGGGGAACCACTATCACATCGACCATGAGTACACTGCCGCCATCACCGGGCGCTCCTACATTCCCATCGCAGGCAGCCGCCGCTTCGCCTTCTTCACCGAGCTTGCGCTTGAAGGAGGGGTCGGACAGGGCAAGACCTACGCGATGAACGAAGGGCGCAAGGAGGGTACCTATTACGACAAGTTCTCCCTCAGCCTGGCGTTCTCGCCCGGAATCAGCGCTTTCGTGATGAAAAACATCGCCATGGAGCTCAGCATCGACCTGATGAGCCTCGACTGGACCAATACCGTCCAGGTGGCCAACCAGGTGGACTACAGCAACTCCAACAACTTCGGCATCCACTACAACATCGACCTGCTCTCCACCAGGCTCGCGCTCGTCATGTATTTCTAAAACGCTGACAAAATGAAGAAGACAATATTCCTGCTGCTCGCCGCCGCTTCGGCCTGCACCATAAAGAACGACATCGACTACCCTCTCGTCCCGGGCGACATCACCGACTTCGTGGTGGACCACCAGATGAGCGTGGAAATCAACAAGGCCAACCGCACCGTACACGCGGAGGTTGCCGAGAACGCCGACCTCACGCAGCTCGAACTGCTCAGGTTTTCCGTATCCGATAAAGCCCGCTGCAAAGAACTCAAGGTCGGCGACATCCTGGACCTCAGCGAGCCCCTCAGCGTCCACGTCAGGACCTACCAGGACTATGTATGGACCATCTACGCCACCGTGCGCGTTTCCGCTGAAATCGAAGTCAACGCATGGGCCGGCAGCGCCGTGTTCACCACCCCGGCGGACGGGGCGACCGCAGAAGGCGTATATGAATGGCGCAAGGAAGGCAGCAGCGAATGGGCTTCCAGCCCCGAAATCACCGCCCAGGCCGGATTCTACGTCTACGAGGCCACAGGGCTCGAACCAGGGACGAACTATTACGTAAAGTTCTCGCTGTCCGGGACCAGCAGCGGCGAGGTGGCGTTCAGCACGGAAATCGAAGCGCAGGTGGCCAACATGGGCTTCGACGAATGGTGCTCCGAGACCGTCTACAGCACCAAGACCTCATGGTATCCGGCCCCCGACGCCAGCAACGGCAGGGTATGGGATTCCGCCAACAAGGGAGTGCTCTTCATCGGACGCGACTGCGCGACCACTCCGGAAGCCGAGTTCGTGGCCGTGTCCGGCGACGGCAAGCAGGCGGCGAGAATGGAATCCATGTTCCCCAATTTCCTCGGCATAGGACGTTTCGCGGCAGGCAATCTGCTGACCGGCGAATTCCTCGGCACATCAGGCTCCGGCTCCAACCTCGGCGCCAAGATGTCGTGGGGAACCCCCTTCACCACAAGGCCTTCCGCACTCAAGGGATGGTATGCTTATTCACCCCAGCCCATCGACCATGACGACCTCGGCAAGCATCCCGACCTGGTCGGTCAGACCGACGGCATGCAGATACTCGTGATGCTCGGCGACTGGGACGCGCCCTTCGAGGTGAACACCGCCGAAGGAATCTTCATCGACCAGGAGAATGACCCCCATATCATCGCCTACGGCAAGATAGAGACCACCGAGGCCACCATCGACGGAGAAGGGAACCTGCGCTATGTGCAGTTCAACTGCCCCCTTGAGTACAGGGACCGCAGCCGCAAACCGAAATATGTGATAATAAACGCTTGCGCTAGCAGATACGGCGATGATTTCACCGGGGCCGTGGGCAGCCTGCTCTACGTCGACGAGTTCGAATTCGTCTACTGATGCCGGAAATTCTTCGTATCTTTATAGGATTTAAAATTCCGACGGATGAAATTCAGCAAACTGACCATATTCCTCCTAGCGCTTGCGGCGCTGGCCGGCACATCATGCAGGCAGAACGTACAGGATTCCGGGGCTGAGGCCGCAGTCGAAGAACAGCCGCCTCTCTACGGCTTCGAGCCCTCGGATTTCGACGCCGACACCGTGGAGGTCAAATACGGAGACACCTTCTCCGTGCTCATGATGCGCATGGGCATGGATGCCTCCGACGCCTACGCTCTCAGCGAGCTCTGCGACTCGGTGTTCGACCTTCGGAAGATAAAGGCGGGCAACCATCTCCACGCCTACTACGAGGTGACCGACAGCACCCGCGACCTGCGCTACGCGATATACGAGCAGGACAAGGTGAACGCCACCGTCTTCCAGTGCAGCGATTCCCTCGCGATATGGAATGTGGCCAAGCCAGTGGAGCACGTGCGCAAGTACACGGACGTGACCATCAACAGCTCGCTCTGGAACGACATGCTGGCGGCGGGCGGCTCTCCCGAGCTGATAATGAACCTTGCCGACATCTACCAGTGGAGCGTCAACTTCTTCACGCTGCAGAAAGGCGACAGGTTCCGCACCGTCTACACCCAGAGCGTCTGTGACGGCGAGTTCGTGGGCATCGACACGGTGCACTTCAGCCTCTTCGACGGGACCGGCTACAAGCAGACCGCCGCAGTCCGCTTCGATACCGGCGAGGGCAACGGCAACACCTATTGGGACAAGAACGGAGAAAGCCTCAAGCGCATGTTCCTCAAGGCCCCGCTGAAATACAACCGCATCAGCAGCCGCTTCTCCTACAGCCGCAGGCATCCGGTCACCGGAAAGGTCAAGCCTCATACCGCAGTGGACTATGCCGCTCCTACCGGCACGCCCGTGCATGCGATTGGCGACGGCACCGTAACGAAATGCGGCTGGGACCCCACCGGCGGCGGAAACCGCATACGAATCAAGCACAACATGGGCTACGAGAGCTCGTACATGCACCTTTCGAAGTTCGCTTCGGGCGTGCGTGTCGGCACCCGCGTGACCCAGGGCCAGCTGATAGGATATGTCGGAGCCACCGGCACGGCCACAGGGCCGCATCTCGACTTCAGGATATGGGAGAACGGACGGCCGATAGACCCGCTCAAGCTGGACTCCCCCGCATCGGAGCCGCTGGACACCGTCTTCCTGCGCGATTTCAACGCATTATACGAGAAATATATGGCTGAAGTCGAGGGCTACGGGGCCGCTGACAGCCTCGGCACGGCAGCCGCTGTTCCTACCGAATAAATCGTTCATGAATGTTGTATCTCCGGGCAAACCAGCTAAAATACTGCCTTCCTCGTAAAATTATACCTGCCGGCAGATGACTGCCTCCAGAGAGGTTCCGCTACGCTCCATCCCGCCGCTTTCGCGGCACACCCACTCACGGCCGTGGGCGGCCAGCCTCTCTGGAGGCAGTCACCTGTCGGCAGGATAAAAGCGATTTTAGATTATTAGCGTTATCCATTCGCCAGTTCTGGACAATTCGGTCTGCCACCGATAGGTTTCAGAGGCAGCAGGCCCGCTGACAGTTTTAAAGCATAGACAATGACAATAGAACCGATAGCCGTGTTCCGTTCTCCGCTTAAGGAGAAGTTCGGTCTGCCCCGCCAGGCGGGGCTGGCGGCGTCCCTGCGCGGCACTGTGGAGCTCCAAGCACCGTACAACATGCAGGACGCCCTGCGCGGGCTGGAGGAATTCGACTATATCTGGCTCATCTGGGGCTTCAGCCTCAACCGTCCCCGCCACGCAGACGCTCCGGAGCGGACGGACGGAAGCCCGGAAACATTCGAAGCCACGGTCAGGCCGCCCCGTCTCGGCGGCAACAGGCGCATAGGAGTGTTCGCCTCGCGCTCCCCTTTCAGGCCCAACGGACTGGGGCTGAGCGCCGTCAGGATAACCGGCATCAATTTTCAGAAATGCCGCATCGAGGTTGCCGGCGCCGACCTTGCCGACGGCACCCCTATATATGACATCAAGCCTTACGTCGAATACGCCGACAGCCACCCCGGAGTGCGCAGCGGCTTCGTGGACAGACACGGATGGAAGACTCTCAAGGTCGTCTTCCCGGAAAACATCGGGGAGAGATTCGACGACGCCACGCTCAAGGCGCTTGAGGAGATACTCACCCAGGATCCGCGTCCGCAATTCCAGCAGGACCCCGGACGCATCTACGGCATGAATTACGCCGGCAGCGAAATCAAGTTCCGCGTCACCGGCGACACTCTGGAAGTTCTGTAAACCTACTTCACGCAGGAAGTGATGTGGAAGCAGTGCTCCTGCCTCTCGTACTTGACGAGGCAGCGGGCTGCGTTCTTCTCGTCAAGGAGAACCTCGCCCAGCACCTTGGTGAGCTCGAAGGGCTGCATGAACGCCTCAGACTCATCCTCGCTGTAATAACGGGTATAGGTGATGTCGAAAGTGGTGCCGTAGCAGTGGGCGGAATTGTCGCTCGCATTGGGATTGCCGCTGCGGCGCAGCCTGTCCACATCCTCCTCTGTCCTCAGCAGAGAAGACACTATCAGCTTATAGTCCAGCAGGTTCTTGGCTTCAAGCGAATCGCTGAAAGCTTTTGCTATGCGCTGGAGCTCCTCGGCAGCGCCTTCGGTAAGATAAGGGATGGAGTACTGGAGGTCATCCACCACAAGATACTCGTTGTCCTCGATCCTAACGAGGCCGCGATGCGAGAAATCCTCCCTGGTCGCCGGTATTTCCGGCAGCCCGAGCTGCCGTGCCACCCTGAGATGCGCATCGTTCAGGTCCGCGAACAACTTCGCATACGGAAGCCTGTCACGGTAATAGATAATCTCTTTCCTTTCAGGTTTCTCACCCAGTCCGTCCACATCGTCGAACGGCCCGGATTCCTCCTTGCACTCCTCGGCAACAGGGGAAAGCGTCTCCGCCGGCGTCTCTTCAACTATACCCGTCCCCTCCTTTCCGCTGCAGCCTCCTCCGGCCAGAAACCCGGCGAGGAAGCCCAGCAGAAAAGGGACGGCCAATACGATCAGCCCCTTATGACTCTTCTTCATCTCAGGCCCCGTATTTCAGAACCGGCTGCCTTGCGGCCTTCGTCTCGTCCGGACGGCCTATGGGCGCAGTCACGGGAGCCGAGTGCAGGAGCCCGGGATTCGTCTTCGCCTCCTCGGCTATCTTCCTCATCACCTCGATGAAGGCGTCAAGAGTCTCGGGAGATTCGGTCTCAGTAGGCTCTATCATTATCGCCTGATGGAAAAGCAGGGGGAAGTATATCGTAGGGGCGTGGAAACCGTAGTCAAGCAGCCTCTTGGCCACATCGAGGGTCGTGGTGCCGTTGGGTTCGGCAAGGCCGTCGAACACGAACTCGTGCTTGCATACGGAAGGAACGGGCAGCCTGTAGCAGTCCTTCAGCGATTCCTTCACGTAATTGGCGTTTAGCGTGGCCAGTTTTCCGGCCATGCGGACATTCTCCTTTCCGAGCATCAGTATATAGGCAAGAGCCCTGAGCATCACCGTGAAGTTGCCGTGGAAACCGCTGACTTTCGGGACGTCCAGATAGGGCAGAACCCTTTCGGAAACGCCGACAGGGCCGCTTCCGGGACCGCCGCCGCCATGCGGGGTCGAGAAGGTCTTATGGAGATTGAGGTGCAGGATGTCGAAACCCATATCGCCGGGACGGACCACGCCGAGCAGAGGGTTCATGTTGGCCCCGTCGTAGTACAGCAGTCCGCCGCAGTCATGCACCAGGCCCGCTATCTCCCTGATGTCCTTCTCGAAAAGGCCGAGGGTGTTGGGGTTGGTCATCATGATTCCGGCGATGTCGGGGCCGAGCAGGGGTTTGAGGTCCTCCACGTCCACGAGGCCGTCGGAATTGGACTTGACCACCACGATTTCGTAGCCGCAGCAGGCTGCCGAGGCGGGATTGGTGCCGTGCGCGCTGTCGGGAACTATGACCTTGGTGCGGGCGAGGTCTCCCCTGCCAAGATGGTATTCCTTCATCAGCATCAGGCCTGTCAGCTCGCCGTGGGCGCCGGCGCAGGGCCGGAAGGTGAAATGCTTCATTCCCGTAATCGCCGCGAGAGCCCTGTCCAGTTCGGCGAACACCTCCCTGGTGCCCTCGGTGCTCTCTTCGGGCTGGAGCGGGTGCTGGCCGGTGAATTCCGGCATGGAGGCTATCTCCTCATTGATTTTGGGATTATATTTCATCGTGCATGAACCGAGGGGATAGAAGCCCGTGTCCACGCCGAAGTTCATCTGGCTGAGGTTGGTGTAGTGCCTGACCACGTCGGGCTCGCTCACTTCGGGCAGTTCCGGTGCGGAGCTGCGCCAGAGCCCGCCTTCGCGGGGCATCTTCCCTCCTTCGGGGGCCGGGAGGGAATATCCCGACCTTCCGGGCCTGGAAAGTTCGAATATCAGTTTGTCGTAATATCTCATATCGCAGCCTCCTTAACGGTTTTGACCAGTGCATCGATTTCATCTTTTCCGTGCTTCTCGGTGACGCAGAAGCTCACGTTCCCGTCCTCCGTGGGAAGAGCCGCGAAATATCCGGCATCCATCAGGGCATGCATAAGCCTGCCGGCCGGCATCTTCGGCCTGAGCACAAACTCCTTGAGGAATTCGCCCTCGTGCACGCTCTCGAAAAGTCCGGTCTTCAGGAGCTCGTCGCGGAGGTAGTGGGAGCGCTCCCAGCAGAGCTCGTTCACGCGCCTGAGGCCCTCCGGCCCCATCAGCGAGAGATATATCGTGCACCACAGCGCCATCAGCGACTGGTTGGAGCAGATGTTGGAGGTAGCCTTTTCGCGGCGGATATGCTGCTCGCGGGCCTGAAGCGTAAGCACGAAGCAGCGGCGTCCGGCGGCGTCCTCGGTCTGGCCCACGATTCGTCCGGGCATCTTGCGCATATAATCCTTGCGGCAGGCCATGAATCCCACGTAGGGGCCCCCGTAGTTCAGCGGAATGCCCAGGGTCTGTCCGTCTCCGACTGCGATGTCGGCACCCCATTCCGCAGGGGTCTTCAGCACCGCGAGCGCCGAGGGGTCGCAATATTCCACCAGCAGTGCGCCACAGGCATGAACCGCGTCCGCAAGCCCTCCGAGGTCGCATATCAATCCGTTCCTGTCGATGGAAGGGACAATCACCCCGGCCAGGCAGGACTCCAGCCCGGACACCTTCGAGGCCACATCGTCTGCAAGGACCACGTTGACCCCCTCATATTTCGCGTAGGTGCGCACGGTGGCTATGACATGCGGCAGGAGACCGGAAGAGAGTATAACTGTATTGCGCTTCTTCGTGCTGGCCAGGCACATCCTCACGGCCTCAGCGGCGGCGGTAGGCCCGTCGTACATCGAGGCGTTGGAGCAGTCGAGTCCGGTCAGGCGGCAGATCATGGTCTGCCATTCGAAGATATAGCGCAGCGTCCCCTGCGAAATCTCGCACTGGTAGGGCGTATAGGCGGTAAGGAATTCGCTGCGCGAGGCAAGATAAGGTATGGCGGCGGGCGTGACATGGTCGTATGCGCCCTGTCCGACGAAGACCCTGAGCCTGCGGTTCTTCGCGGCAAGCCCAGCGAAATGGTCGCGCACCTCCTGCTCGCTCATCGCTGCGGGCAGGTCGTATTCACCTTTGTAGATATAGTCCGCCGGAACATCAGAATAGAGGTCGTCCAGCGAACTGACCCCTATTCTTTCGAGCATGCGGGCTATATCCTCCTCCGTATGGGGGAAATAGCAGAATGTTCCCATGTTTCAGAAGAATCTCAGCCTACGAGCTTGGTGTATGCGGATGCGTTGAGAAGGCCGTCCAGCTCGGAGCTGTCGCTCATCTCTATCTTGATTATCCATGCGGAATAGGCGTCCTCGTTGATCAGCTCCGGACGGTCTTCAAGCTCGTTGTTGCATGCGACAATCCTGCCTGAAACCGGAGCGATGAGCTCGCTCGAGGTCTTTACGCTCTCCACTGCCCCGAAGTCGTCGCCGGCGCTGACCTCGTCGTCCACGTCGGGCATGTCGACGTAGGTTATGTCTCCGAGTTCGCTCTGCGCATAATCAGACACTCCGACGATGGCCACGTTGCCATCTACTTTCACCCATTCGTGGGACTCGCTGTACAGGAGTCCGTCTACTATCTTGCTCATTATTTCTTATAGTTTGTTTGATAAAATCTTTTCTTTACCACGGTTCCGGGGAACACGCGCTTGCGTATGCGGACATACAGGGGCGTACCGAGGGCCGCGCGGGCGCTGTCCACCAGCGCGAAGCAGAGGCTCTTGCCAAGGGTTATGGAATGATAGCCCGTGGTGACCTTCCCCACCTCGGTCCCGTCTTCGAGCTCGACCGGATAGCCCGCCCGGGGCACCGCGTTGTCCTTCAGCTCGATTCCCACAATCTTCCGGGACGGCCCCTGCGCCTTCTGCGCCGCGAGCGCGTCCTTCCCTATGAATTCGGGCTTGTCCAGCTTGCAGAACATCGAAAGTCCGGCCATCACCGGAGAAATCCCGGCGCTGAGCTCGTCGCCGTACAGAGGCAGTCCGGCCTCGAAACGCAGGGTGTCACGGCATCCGAGCCCGCAGGGCTTCACTCCGGCGGCCTCCAGTGCCTGCCAGTATCCGCGAATCAGCTCCGGGGCGGCGTAAATCTCGAATCCGTCCTCTCCCGTATATCCCGTGCGGCTGAGTATCACGCGGCTGCCGTCAGCGGCGGTCACGTCACAGAACTCGTAGAACTTGAGAGCGCCGGCGCCGGCGAAGCCCAGCACCTCCTTCACGATCTTCTCGGCTTCAGGCCCCTGGACGGCTATCTGCCCCCATTTCTCCGACTGGTTGTCTATGACCACGTTCCAGCCCTCAGAATTCTTCTTCATCCATTCATAGTCCTTCCCTATGTTGGAAGCGTTGACCACGAGCAGATAGCTTTCGGGTCCGAATTCCCTGTAGACCAGAAGGTCGTCCACGGTTCCTCCGTCCTCGTAGAGCATCATGCCGTAAAGCACCTTGCCGGGCTCCAGCCCGTTCACGTCGTTGGTGAATATGTGGTTGACGAACTTCCCGGCGTCCTCGCCAGAGATGAAGATTTCACCCATGTGGGACACGTCGAACATCCCGACGCTGTTGCGGACCGCGTTATGCTCGTCGATTATGCCGCTGTACTGTATGGGCATGTCGTAACCGGCGAACGGACTCATCCTGGCCCCGGCCCTGACATGCAGGTCGTGCAGACAAGTCAGCTTCAACTGTTCTTCCATCGTAGTAAGAGCTATTTGTTAAGGATTTCCAAGTCTTTCTTGAGTATCATGCGCGGCTCCATCATGGCAACCTTCTGGAAAAGGCGTATCCTGTTGCCGAGAGAGAGATACACCTTGTCCTCATGCTTGCCTTTGCGCCACCATTTGTAGAATCCCACGGGGTCGTTCTCGAAAGGAATCTTGGCGAGAATCCCGGCGCTGTAGCCAGGATAGTCAATCACCAGCCTGAGCCCCATGAACTTCTTGTAGTATTCGGGATCGGCGCGGCGGAGCTTGCTGACCAGAGGGTTCAGGACTTCAAGAGTGTCCACCTGGAGAATCTTCTCGCGGACTATCATCCTATGTATGCGCACCGGGTCGACATTGATCCAGACGCCCAGCTTAAGAGTCCTGGGGCCCTCGTCAGTGTCAAGCGTAAGTTCATCCATAGATGTGTAGACCTTCTCGGGGTCGAGTTCGAATTGTCCGTCTTCTTGCATCAGTAATTCTCCGGTATTTATACAAATATAGTGATAAAATTCGGGAAAAATCTTTTTCTTTAGCAAGAAAAATGCAATTTGGCACCATGGATTTGATTTTTTCGGATTTTTCCGGGCTTGAAGGCTCATGCTGCTACTGCTCCGAAGAGACTGCACGGGAGATGAGGAGACGCATTTCCCGGCTTCCGCTGGAAGCCGTACACTACATCGGCACGGGCGATTATCACTACCAGACCCTGTTCCGGCTCGAAAGGATTGAAAGGCCGTTCGGCCTGCTTCTGATAGACAACCATCCCGATGACCAGCCGGGAGCGTTCGGACAGGAGCTGCTGAGCTGCGGCAACTGGGTACTGCACGCCAGGCGGCTCCCCTTCCTGCACTGGTACGGCTGGGTGCGCAGGGCCGCCGATTACCGTGGCATAAGTCCGGAGGAAGGCCTGCCCCTATACCTCTCGATAGACATGGACGCGCTTTCGGAAGACTACGCCCGCACCGGCTGGGACCAGGGCGACATGAAGCTGGACGAACTGACGGGGATACTCTCGGATCTGGCCCGGCGCTGCGGAGGCGGGAAAGGAATCATCGGAGCCGACATCTGCGGGGGCATCACTCCCGGGAACGGAAGCGGCGCCGACATGGAGCTGAACCGCCGCACGGTGGAGACAATTGCAGCCACGCTGGATTTCTGAAAAAATTGCTAACTTTATGGCTGGCCTCGCAGAGGCGGATAACCAAAAACATGATCACAATGAAAAAATTCCTGATTCTGACCATCCTGGCGGCCTTCATCGCCGCCAACGCAAGTGCCGACGACGGCTATTTCCGAAAGAAGCACAGAGCCTTCAGCTACTCTTCCATGGAAATGAGCTCCGGCGGCCAGGCTCTCAAGAACAATTATGGAGCCGCCTTCACCTCCACCAGAACCTACTACCTGCACGAGGACCCCATTGCCGGTTTCATGAAGTTCGGAATCGACGCGACCTGGATTGACCTCAGCTACAACAACTACTCCACCACCGTGCTCGTGGAGGACGAGGGCCTGGTCGATTCACAGCTGCATCAGGCAGAAATCGGCCTGCAGGCGGGTATTTCGCTGACCTTCAATCCTGTGGACAAGCTGAACGTGGCGATTTACGGCCGCTACGCCCCCACGTTCTCGGCCAGCTACAGCACCGCTGACGCCACCATTCTCGGAGGCTACATGGGCTACATAGTGGCCGGCGGAAGGATATCCTACAGTTTCATAGGGCTCGGCGCCGAATACAGGAGCGGAAGCGGAGAGATGAACGACTTCCTCGAAGGCGGCAACTCCCCGCTGCAGATGAAAGGCTTCAGGGCCTATATCTCCTTCAGCTTCTAGTCACTATATCCTTGAATCCTACGGGGCCGAAGAAAAGGTGACGTGGTGCACGTCACCTTTTTTTCGGTGCCGCGATGTCAAGGAGCATGTTCGCGGCTGCAATTGCGCCTCGCAGGCGAAAAAAGCCTGTTCGGTGTCAGCCAATGCCCGAGCGCCGCCTACAGCAATGGCGACAGCAGGCGGGCCAGCGATTCGATGAACCTTACATAGAAAGGCCGCCGCGACCAGGTCGCAGGGTCAGCCTGCCAGCATTCCTTCTGGTCCTCCAGGAACGCGGCCTTCGCCACAGCGGCGACATCGCTGTCATAGATGAACGCGTTTATCTCGAAATCCTGCTCATAGCTGCGGACATCCATATTCGTCGAACCTATGGTCGTCACCCTGTCGTCGGAGACAATCGCCTTGGAGTGCATGTACCCGCGCGGGTAGAAATAGACCTTCACCCCGGCGGTGATGACGTCCTTCACGTAGGAGCGGGAAGCCAGCGGCACCGTGACGCCCCTGTCGCCCCGGTAGGGTATCATTATCCTCACGTCCACCCCGGAAAGCGCGGCGTTGCGGAGCACCATCAGCACCGGCTCGGTCGGGATCAGGTAGGGCGACTGGATGTAGACATACTTGCTGCTGCGCGAAATCATGCCCACAATTCCCTGCATGATCACGCGCCATTCGTCCATCGGCCCGGAGGTCGCTATCTGCATCGTCACGTCGCCGCAGGGCGCAATTTCCGGGTAGTACGCCCCCGAGACAAGCAGCTCTTTCGAGGAGAACTGCCAGTCGGCAAGGAAACTGGTCTGCAGTTCGGAGACCGCCGGCCCCTCCACGCGCATGTGGGTGTCCCTCCATTTTCCGCCGCGTATGCCGGTCGAATACCTCTCGGCGATGTTCATGCCGCCCAGGTAGCCGACCCTGCCGTCGATGACTACGACCTTACGGTGGTTGCGGTAGTTGGTGTTGCTGGACAGGAAAGGTATCTCCACCTTGATGAACGGCTGCACCTGCACGCCGCCCCGCTCCATGCGGCGGAAGAAGCGCTTGCGGGAAAGATTCGCCGCATCGTCGTACTGCAACCGGACCTCCAGCCCCTGCCGCGCCTTGCGCACCAGCACGTCTTCAATCTTGCGGCCTATAGGGTCGTCTTCAATCTTGAAGAATTCGAAATGTATATGGCTGCGAGCTGCTTCGAGGTCGGCCAGCAGGTCAGTGAACATCGCATCGAAATCGGTGTATACGCGCATGGCGTTGCCGCCGAGCGGATAAGCGCGGTTGGTCCGCCAGAGCAGCTTCATCAGGTCCTCGTCTTCGGCTGGGAGGTCCGTACGTATGCTGCCGCGATGCCGTTCCGCCGTCATTTTCTTGAGACGGTCCAGGTCTTCATCGGAAATCAGGCGCTTCCCCCGGTTGTCCCTGCCGAAGAAAAAGTACAGCACCAGACCTATTCCCGGCAGGCAGACGAGCACCACTATCCAGGCCAGCGTACGGACGGGATGCCGGTTCTCGGCTATGACCATGGTCACGATGCTGAGCACCGCAACCAGGAGAATTATGCTGAGCCACATTATCCGGAACTACTTTTTCGGGGGATCGATCTTCGCGTAGTAGCGCGCGTCGGTGATTATGGTGGCGAAATAAATCACCATCAGGAGCAGAAGCACGAAGAGTCCTGCGAGGTCAAGGGCATGGAGGGTGATGTCCACGCCGAAAAGCGAAATCCCGAGGGAGAATTCGCGCAGCGGACGTATCAGGACGAACAGGGTGTTCGCAATGATGCCCAGGATCCGGAACTCGGTGGGTCCCAGTTTGGCGTAGGTGAGCCGGAACTCCTTCTTGAGATGCGCGTTGACGCTGACGTTGATGGTCAGCAGAAGATAGAGCACGAGTATGCCCAGGGAGAGAGGGAAATGTATGAGTCCTGAAAGGCCGAGCCCGATGAACATCAGGCTCTCGTTGATACCGTCGACGGTGTGGTCAAGGTAATAGCCGTAGACCGGGCGCTGGGTGTTGCGCACCCTTGCGAGCGTGCCGTCGAGCGAGTCGCCGTACCAGTTGATCACGAAACCGAGGGACGCCAGCCACAGGAAAGCTACGTTCTGCCTGGTCAGCACATAGCCCGCCGCTATCACCAGTGCACCGAAAAAGCCTATCGCTGTCAGAATGTCGGATGTCATCCATTTCGGCTGACGTTCCGCCAGCCATATAAGGGCCTTCTTCTCGGCCGAATTGAGAATCGAGGTCTGTATTCTTTCAGCCTGCTTCAATCCTTCTTGCATATTTACGGTCATTAAGTCTGTATCCTGATAAAGATACGCATTATTCCATAAAAACAAACTTTATTCCAGCCCGGAATTGCCGAAAGCTCATATTCCGGCCGAAATCGCTATATTTATACGGCACTAAAACTTACGGCATGAACATTAGACTCCTGATTTCCGCCGCCCTGCTGACGGCGGGCATTTCCGCCGGGGCGCAGACCTTCAACGAATGGCGGAACCCTGAAGTGAATTCCTTTGGAAGAGCTCCGATGCACACCTCCTACTTCGCCTACGAAAGCAGGGACGCGGCCCTCGCAGGCAAGCCCGAAGAGTCGTCGAACTTCTTGAGCCTCAACGGCAAATGGAAGTTTGCATGGGTCAGGGACGCCGACGACAGGCCAGCCGATTTCTTCAAGGCCGGCTACGATGACGGCTTCTGGGATGAGATTCCGGTTCCGGGCATCTGGGAGCTCCACGGCTACGGCGACCCGATATACGTGAACATAGGCTACGCCTGGAGGAACCAGTACAGGAACAATCCGCCCCTGGTCCCTGTGGAGAACAACCATGTGGGCAGCTACCGCAGGGTAATCGAGATTCCCTCGGACTGGGAGGGCAAGGACATAATCGCGCATTTCGGGTCCGTCACCTCGAACATGTATCTCTGGGTGAACGGCAGGTATGCCGGCTACAGCGAGGACAGCAAGCTCGAGGCCGAGTTCGACATCACCCGATGGCTGAAGCCGGGAGAAAAGAACCTTATATGCTTCCAGGTTTTCCGCTGGTGCGACGGAAGCTACCTTGAAGACCAGGACTTCTTCAGGTACTCCGGAGTCGGGAGGGACTGCTGGCTGTATGCCAGGGAGAAGAAGAGGATTGAGGACGTGAGGGTGCTCACGGACCTTGACGCCGAGTATGCCGACGCGACCCTGGAGGTCGGGCTGAGCGGCGGCAGGATGGAGGTCGGGCTCGAGCTGCTGGATCACGAGGGGAACACGGTCATGTCCGGCAGGGTGCAGGCTCCGGGGACATTCAGCTTCGATATAGAGAATCCGCACAAATGGACGGCGGAGACGCCCTACCTCTACAGGCTGGTGGTCAGCGCCGGCGGAGAGACCATTCCGGTCAACGTAGGCTTCAGGAAAATAGAGATCAGGGACTCCCGGGTGCTCGTGAACGGAAAGAGCGTGCTGTTCAAGGGAGTCAACCGTCACGAGATGGATCCGGACGGCGGCTACGCGGTCAGCCGCGAGAGGATGCTCCAGGACATACTCCTGATGAAAAAGTTCAACATCAACGCAGTGCGCACCTGCCACTACCCCGACGACCCGTTCTGGTATGAGCTCTGCGACCGCTACGGACTGTACATGGTGGCGGAGGCGAACATTGAGAGCCACGGGATGGGCTACGGGGAGGCTACGCTCGCGAAAAGGGAGGACTATGCGCTGGCGCACATGGAAAGGAACCGGAGGAACGTGCAGAGGAATTTCAACCATCCGAGCATCATCTTCTGGTCGCTGGGCAACGAGGCGGGCTACGGCCCCAACTTCGAGGCCGCCTACGACTGGATCAAGGCGGAAGACCCCTCGCGCCCCGTACAGTACGAGCAGGCCGGATATGACGGGAAAAGCGACATCTACTGCCCCATGTACCTCGGATATGACGGTTGTATAAGCTACTGCGAAGACCCGGCGATGCAGAAGCCCCTGATTCAATGCGAATACGCGCACGCGATGGGCAACTCCGAGGGCGGATTCAGGGAATACTGGGACATAGTGCGGAAATATCCGAAATATCAGGGAGGCTTCATCTGGGACTTCGTGGACCAGTCCGTAAGGTGGACCGGAGACAACGGTGCGATGATATACGCCTACGGAGGCGATTTCAACCCCTACGACGCGTCCGACATCAACTTCTGCGACAACGGGCTCATGAGCCCCGACAGGAAGCCCAACCCCCACGCTTACGAAGTGCGGAGAATCTACCAGGACATCCACAGCTCGCTCACGGAGGATGGCGGCGTGGAAATATACAATGAGTTCTCCTTCAGGAGCCTCGACGCGTTCCGGCTGGAATGGACTCTGCTATGCGACGGGCGCCCCGTGAAGAGCGGGACGGTGGAGAACCTGCCTGCGACGGCCCCGGGAGGCCGCTCCGAGGTGAAGCTTCCGCTTACCGGACTTGACGGCGGGCATGAATGGCTGCTCAACCTCGGCTACTGCCTGAAGGACGCGGAAGGCCTGCTCGACGCCGGCTGGTGCGTGGCACGGGAGCAGCTCAGCCTCAGCGCCCCGGCGGTCCAGGAGGTCTCGCTGGAGAACCGCATCGGGGCCAACAGCTCCCCCGCCCTGCCGCTGATTGCCGACGGCGAACGCAACTGCCTGTCCGTCATCGGGGAGGACTTCCGCATCGACTTCAGTCGGAGCAGCGGTCTCATCTGCCGCTACGAGAAGGGCGGACTCTCCTTCCTGGACGAAGGAGCCGAACTGAAACCGAACTTCTGGCGGGCGCCGACCGACAACGACTTCGGGGCATTCCTGCAGCTGAAATACAGGGTATGGAAGAATCCCACGATGAAACTGAAGGAGCTCGAAGGCACGGTGGAGAACGGACTCGCCAAAGTCAGGACCCTGATGGAGCTGCCCGAGGTCCATGCGACGCTCGAACTCCGCTATACCATCAACAACGAGGGCGCAGTACTCGTGGAGCAGCGCATGACCGCTGACAAGAGCCGGAGCGATGTTCCGAACATGTTCCGCTTCGGGATGGTGATGCCCATGCCCGAGGAGTTCTCGGAAATCGAGTATTACGGACGCGGCCCCATGGAGAACTACGCCGACCGCAAGAGCTGCGCCGACCTCGGCATCTACCGCCAGAGCGTGGACGAGCAGTTCTATCCCTACATCCGGCCGCAGGAGACCGGAACCAAGAGCGACGTGCGCTGGTGGAGAGTCTTCAATGCCGAAGGCAGCGGGCTGGAGATCACCTCCGGGCTGCCGTTCTCCGCTTCCGCGCTGCACTACACGATAGATGCCCTCGACGAGGGTGTCGGCAAGTCGCAGGGGCACTCCCCCGAAGTCCCCGAATCCGGGCTCACCAACCTCTGCATCGACCTGGTGCAGGCCGGACTGGGCTGCGAGGACAGCTGGGGCCGCATCGCCAGGCCCGAATATCAGGTCAGATACGGCGACTACGAGTTCAGGTTCATGATCACCCCGGTAAGCCGGGTGTATTGAGCGGAGGCGGGATGCTACCTGCCGGGTGCCAGTTCTACGGCTACAGCGGGCTCAGGATAAAATAAGTTCATAATTTTACTCAACATATCATTAAATAAATGAAAAATAATATATTTGCATATTATATGATATGTTGAATATGACGAAGAATACGATGGGCACCAAACTGCCACGGAAATTGGAGCAGAAGATGCAGGTGGTGGGAGAGCAGATAAAGCTGGCCCGGCTGCGCAGGAATCTGAGCGTGGCTCAGGTGGCGGAGCGGGCTACCTGTTCTCCATTGACCGTGTCGCGCATAGAGAAAGGTGCTCCGACGGTGGCAATAGGCATTTATCTTCGGGTGCTTTACGCCCTGCAGTTGGATGATGACATCCTGTGGCTGGCCAAAGAAGACAAGTTGGGAAAGGCTTTGCAGGATTTGAGCCTGAAGACAAGGGAACGGGCGTACAAAAAGGAATAGGCGATGAAGAAACTTTATGTATACGCCGATTTTGACTGGCTCAAGGAAATGGAGCTTGTCGGAGAGCTGGGGTATGAATCGCTGCGTGGGTCTGACAGCTATAGCTTCTCGTTCCATGATGAGTGGTTGAGGAAGCACGGAGACCTGTTCCTGAGCGAAGATTTGAACAATTATCCGGGAATGCAATATACGCAGCCGGGGAAAGATATATTCGGGTGTTTTTCGGATGCATTGCCGGACCGTTGGGGGCGTTCCTTGCTTTTGCGCCGGGAACAAATAACTGCGTCGGAAGAAGGTCGGCCGATACGGCGGCTGTCATCGTTTGATTTCCTGACGGGCATAGACGATTTCTCACGCATGGGAGGTTTCCGTTTCAAGGAAGAGAAGGGCGGGAATTTCATCAATGTGGACGAATCCTTGAAGATTCCCCCTTTGGCGGATGTGCGGGAACTGATAGCAGCCAGCATGGAGATTGAGAAATGCGAGGAAGAAAACCTGCTGCCGGCCAGGAAGTGGATAAACCAACTTGTGATGCCGGGTTCTTCGTTGGGTGGCGCAAGGCCGAAAGCCAGCGTCATCGGTGAGGACAAAATGCTCTATGTCGCCAAATTCCCTTCACGCAAGGATGATTATGATGCCGGACTGTGGGAGCATTTTGCCCATTTGCTTGCGAAGAAGGCTGGAATCAATGCCGCGCACACTGAAGTCCTGTCCGTTGGAGAGAAATACCATACGTTGCTATCCCGACGTTTTGACCGCAGACCTGAAGGCCGCCGTATTCACTTCGCTTCCGCAATGACACTGTTGGGACTTTCTGATGGAGATAATGCCACGACAGGGCATGGCTATCTGGATATAGTTGATTTCATCATTCAGAATTGCACCGATGTGGAGGCAAACCTGCATGAGCTTTATCGACGGGTGGCTTTCAATATCTGTATCGGCAACAGCGATGACCATTTCCGCAATCACGGTTTTCTTTTGACCACAAAAGGCTGGACACTTTCTCCGGCATACGACATGAATCCAACGCTGAATAAGTATCAAAGCCTGCTGATCACTTCCACGTCGAATAAGGCAGATTTACGTATACTGCTGGATGCAAATGAGGAATATATGATAGGACGGAAAGTGGCGGAGGACATCATCCGGGAAGTAGTCAGCTCCGTAAAGGATTGGCGGAGACTGGCTGTGCGGTTGGGTATTTCGAAGAGGGAGATGGATATATTTGCTGGTGTGCTCGATGGTCGGGTAGCGGATTCTTAAGATCCTACATATCGAATGCCCATATACGATAAATCCCCGTAACTTCATCGGTTACAGGGATTTGTCAGAGTATGTAAGCTTGTCTTACTTGTTGAGAGCCTGCTCAACGGCAACTGCTACAGCGACGGTGGCGCCTACCATGGGGTTGTTGCCCATTCCGAGGAAGCCCATCATCTCCACGTGTGCGGGAACCGATGAGGAACCTGCGAACTGTGCGTCGGAGTGCATGCGGCCCATGGTGTCGGTCATACCCACCGTAACTTTGTGGAAGCCTTGCGGTTGTCCCTATAATTATCTATAAATCAACCAGATAGAATAAGTAAAATTCGCGATTTTCTTGCTCTGGTTAATATGTTTGTGAATAGTATGTGTTTTGAAAATTGTTACTATTGTAAATCAACAATTTAAGTTGTCTTAATTTCGTTGTTTTCTACACATTCTCCAGCCTACGCCATAATTTCGCGATTTTTCATTTTATATACCCCACACGGAATTAGTGCGCCGATAACAAAATGATATATAATGAGATAGAAATCATCATGGTTTGGAGGGGATATTGAGTGGCTGTTTATCGTCTTGTTGTAATTGCTGGGCGATTTTTAGTAAGTCTTTTTATGAATATCGGATTATTCCAAAGGTCAATAAAGTCTTTTATTGGTAAATGTGTTCCGTCTGTAAAATATCCTGTGTAAATATCAAGTTTTCTCTTTTTATCTGTTTCGTGAATATGAGGGACTGACGGGAATATGTCGTAATCTCCAATCTTCATATCTGATAGACGCAACAATTCAAGCATCCCACCCTCTTTGTGCGCAATCGTATTAACAACATCATACTTTTCTGCAAGTTTACTTTCGTCTCCCGTATCACTTTTTGGTATTGTCTCAAATTCATGCAGGATTTCAACAATAATAGAATATAGTGAAGTATTATGAGAAATTACGGATTTCAATTTTTGTAATCTTTCAAGCAACACATCGACAGGTATCATCTTTGCCATTAACTGTTCGATGCAAATAGTAAAATACAGTCGGGCATTTTCTGCTATAATAACTTTTGCCATATCATCAATCAATTAAAGTCCCTCCACCATTGCGGCAGAGGGACGGTTTGACTTATTCTTGGCCAATCTCTTTGATTGTTTCAAACTCTTTCCAGCCGTCTGCCTCATAATATGCTCCTACACATCCCTTCGGAACATAGAGATAATCTCCACCTGAAACGCCGCCACAAATTGGTGGTACATTTGTCCCTAATGTCATTGCAACATAACTGCCAGAATCCGTATCAACGGAAATATATCCAAATGATTCTATCATCGTGCAATTCCCGGCATCGAAAGACAGATGATATGCTCCTATGCTACCTACGGTCTTTAATCGGGACTGTTCTTCAAATGAAACGGAAACATTTGTAAACCTGTCATCATAACTGCCATTGTGTGTATTGCTGCGGAAAACATTGGCACCTATCGTCTCTACGCTAGCTGGAAAAACGATTTCAAGTTTTTCACAATACATGTCCCCGTAGTCATCTATCGAACGTTCCTTACCTGCTCCGGCAAAAGCGCAAGAGCCTACATGTCTCAATTTTGAATCCGGAGCAAATTCAACTGTACTCAAACAGGAATTTGCGAATGCCCCAGTGTACCTCAAAGGCTCGTCATTATAATTATAATTGATTTCTCCATCTTCAATTATCTCTACATTTGATGGGATATAGACATATTCAAGAGAACTGAGAGCGAATGTTTTCGGATGAATCGTTGTAATGCTCTTTGGCAACTTGATGTTTCTAATCGTTTCATTCTGATAGAACATTTCATCTGGCAAGTCATCAATGACCGCATCCGTCAAATCAAGAGTTGAGATTTTCCGTAATCCTTTTATAATCTCCAAGTCTTTATCATTCAATTCTCCAGATATTTTTAGCGAGGTCGCATACAATAATTCATTATCTGCCAACTCCTGTGTCAATGCTCCTGGCGTTGACACGATTACTTCTGTGAATCCTGGCTGAGTAAAAGTTTGCTTATGTTGTAATCCACTGCCGACTTGTATCAAAACAGTTACATCCCTTGATTCTCCTGTTTCATTACTCTCAGTAATATGGTAATCTATGCGGACATTAATATAAGTAGCCTCTCTGCTAACTTCATAAGTATATTCAAACCATGATGGTTTATCACACGTAACAAGAACATTATCTGAATTGTAATTAGCTGCACAACTGTATGTGGTTAACGAATAACCTTGACCTCCAAATGCATTTATATATCCCTCTTCTTTATGAGAATACGATGAAACAGAAGTGGTTCCAGGTTCTTTCTCGCACGAAGCGAAACACATTACCATAAGTGGCAATGCAAATAATAAAATCTTTTTCATTGTACTTTGTATTTACTGGTTTATATTCGGTAAGACAGTTTTTGTTTGTGCCAAAATCGACTTCACAGAAATAACTTTGCAGTTTTCCGTAGACATAATGAATTCAATAGTAATGTTTGGCTCGCTACAATCTGGAGCAATTTTGATAGAGGCTTTAGAAGTTCCGCGTACCTCTGTCCATTGGTTAATGTTTGATTCATCACTCTTTTCCGGAAGAATAGGAGTAATCGTAATTTCGCTTGTGACTTTTTCACATATGCAAGGAACTCCGATAGCATTTCTTGCACATGCTCCAGTCAATGCATCTTTAATAGACTTCTCTAATTTGTCTTTTGGACTGATTTCCTGTGCCATTATCGACAGTGCTGTGCCACCAACCCCAAATGACGGATTTATACAACAAAAGTGTGAGGCTGTTTCGTCTATCAATCTGAAGGTTGTGGCAAACCCGAATCAAATAAACGATGCAATACCCCACACTCGAATAGATATGGAGTATCGGCATAGACACACCGACAGCCATAGTCTAAACAAGAATGAGTGCTGTTCGTTGTCCTTGATTCTTTTGAAAATTGCCACATTTTCAGATTCGGACAGTGCGAAAACACTTTCAATATGTCCGCCTTACGGATTGCTCCATAAGACAATACAAAGGTATGAAAATATTCCACAAACAGCACTCATATTTAGGGTATTGCATCTAAATATCTGTCATTGTCTCGATTCGGCTTCCTCCGCAGCGATTTCTGCCATGATGTACTCATATTCCGCCTTGCACATATAGAACTCGGCGCAGGTGTTGAAGTATCTTATGCCAGTAGAGAGCATGGAATATTCAACCTCCCAGAACATGTCCCTCGGCTTCTTCTCCAGTTCTGCCAGTTCGCGTTTCAACTGTTCCCTCTGTCTGACACTTTCTCGAAGTCGCATCTCGAGTTCTCTTATTTCCCTTGTCGGAACGAATGCGTCCCAGTTCATTTTCTTGCTCATATTGTTTTCGTTTAATTGGTTATTCCATTTTGATTTTGTGAGTTGACTTTCCGGTGATTTGGGTTTGGATTGATTATATGTTGCTGTCTCCAGTGAATCTCTCCAGTTCAGCCATTTCATCCAGCAGAATGTCATTCCATATTTTGAACTCTCTGATAGTTGCGCTCTCCGCCAGATAGTAGCAATACTTTGCCCTTGCTTCATAGTATTCGATTCCAGCCTTGAATATCCTTTGCTTCATCTGGTGTTTCAAGTTCTGCTGCTTATTTTCCAGATTGTCCAGTCTCCTTTGCAACCTGTCTCTCCGTTGGGCATTTGCCTTTGCATCCCTGTAAAGTTCATTTGCGTATTTTGACGGCTCGAAACCGTTGAAACCTGTTAGTTCTTCCATTGTTCTTTTGATATTTAATTGGTTATACTGTTGATAGATAAAGAGACCTCCAAATCAACTCCAGTTAATCTGAAATCAAGTTGGAAGTCCCTTGAATACTCTGTTCTGTTGATACTGTTGTTTCAGCCTTTGTGACCTTTGCTGTTATCTCTCCGTCTGTATGGCTATTTCCTGTATCACCCAGTCCATTGAGAGTCCCTGACCGGAAGTCTGTCTGCCCCACCAGTAGCAGTCGTATGCGGCAAGTATCACTTCTCCGTTACTTTTCAGCATATCTGCCATAAACGGTGTAACAAGCCACCATTCGAGGACATCAGTATCTTCATCGAAATTCTCCAGTTCATCCCAGAGGGTGTCATCGTGTTTCATGAGTTCTTCTATGACGAGATTCTGATTGTCGAGAATCATGTCGTCCACAATCTGTTGTGCTGTCATATCATATAAACGAAAAAAGCCGTCCCTCGTGGGAACGGCTGGTTAAACATAAGTGTAAACTAATATCCGGAGTATTAGTCGTTTCCATAACGGTTTGCAAACTGTCTATATTATCGGGAATGTGTCTTAATCTGCCTGTATCTAATGCAGTACCTTTTCGGAGTACCCTGCATAGGTTGTCACTTGAAATGGATTCTGTTTCCCCTTGAAGTATGGGTAGGGGCGCTTTGGATAGATACTATGGGCGTATGCTTGACCTCTGCTGAATCTTAACTGGGAGTAGGTATAGTTAAAGGTAGATTCTATCTTGATTTTTCATCTGTATCCATATAAACGAAAAATCCTCCAACTCAATCTCGTCAGAAATCAAATTGGAAGATTCGTCAAAGTCAGACTGGATTACCTATGCTGGCACTCCGTTCTCGTAAAGGTACTCCGGTGCAATGTCCGCTCCATTTGACCAGAAGATAGTGTCGAACAGTCCGAACTGTATGAACTTCTCCTTGTCTTTCAGTTCCTCAAATGCAGGATATTTAAGCAGAGGGGACAAATCCACTTTCTTGCGTGTGCCGTCACTGAACTCGCACAGCAAGGTGTAGTCCTTTATGTATTCGACATCTTTAACCGTTATCATATCCTATCTCTTTATTTTAGTTATCAATTCTCCATTTTGAGCCTTTTCCCAGAGTTCCTCCAACTCTGTCATATGCTCATCCATGAACTCGTTTATATCGCTTATATGCTTCGACTTCGCCTTTCCTTCCACTATCCTGTCTTTCAAAGTTATCGTGAAATCACATCCGCCTCCTTTTACATGGATATGCGGTGGATTGTGGTCAAAGGCGTATATGTAAATCAAAAGCCCTCGTATTACAAATATCGACCCCATAAGCACTGTGTTTTATGCAAATGTAGCAAATTTTCTCTTAATCAGTCAGTTCATAGAATCTTATCCGCTACTTTATCTGGAATCCACACCTATTATATATAGGAAGTCTGACCTAATCTTTCCTCTTTCTGTCTCTTGTCTCGAACTCCGGCAGATAAAGAATCGCCACATCCGGTTGTTCTTCCACCTCGTAAAGATAGACTCTCCTTGTCCTCTGGATTTCGAGAATGAGCGGTATCTCTATCGTGGTCGTGCATATCAATGGTATTTCTCTCATTTCGCTTCTTGTTAAATGTTAATGGAATCTTCTATGGCTGTATCTCTTTAACTGGAATCTTGCCCTGTTGTGATATATCTAATGGCTTGTAATGGAATCTTCGATAGTGTCTCCAACTCAATTTTTCCGGTTATATGTAAGGCGAACCAATAGGTGTTTCATCCAACTAAAAACTGTTTTGGAGAATACATCATATCCTTTATCTATACCCACTTTCCCATTAGATAGACCTGTTATCTGTAAATGGAGCAAGCATTTCATTCATTGTTTCCGCTGCTATCAATCCTGCGCCTAAAGTCAAATTTTCTATAACATTTTTCAGTTCCGGCGCAATATCGGTAGCACCCTGTTCTACGGCTCTGGAGACTGATTTCCGACAGTGGATTTGAGGTAATATTTTTTATGGCATGAAATGCTGTTCTTATAGAAACCTCAATCTCATGCCCGAAAAAATCTGTCAGTTTTTTATCTGGAGACAGGAAGAGTTCATTTCGTCCGTCTGTCTTTCCATTATCTACAACAGGTCTGATATATTGGTCTGGTTGCCTGTTCTCTGGGTTGGAAGAGCATTACCATTTTTTTTGAGTTATGAAATGTATTTTATATAGACTTTCAATTTCGTTACTCAAAAAATATGTGGTTTTTTGAAGTCATGGCAGGGAGTGTTTCTTCTTTCCTCCCTACCGTGTTAGAAATTCTTTAGTGATATGAATGTCTTTCGCAGTATCATCACGCAGGCCGTGTTCTTCCCGTCAATGTATCTGCTTACCCTCTGCACCTCGTACCATTCGTCTATGTCGGTTGCCTTTGCGGTTTTCTTGATTCCGAGACTGTCGTATATCTTCTGGAGTGCCGATTTCACTTTCGCTGACGGAATCCATGTCTGCTTCTTCAGTGCCAAATCCAGCATCTCCACCACCTTTACGGCAAAGTTCTTCTGGCTCTCCGCTATCAGTCTGCGCTTTATGTTCGACTGGCGATATTTCATCTTCCTCACTTCCGCTGCACCTATCTTCTCGTATGCTTCCCTCACAAGCGGATTCTTCGTCTCTATCAGAACTCTCTCCGGATTAGGAGTGAAGCATATCTCCGGCTCGTTCTCCCTTATCTCACAGTATCTTTCGAACAGGTCTTGGAACTTTGCCCTCTGTGACAGTACCGCTGCCATTCTTGGCTCTGAATAACTGTCGCTGTTCGTTATCTCTATCCCCTGTTTCTTCATTTCATCCTCTACTGTGTTCCCTGCCGTATATATGCCGTTTACTGTCTTTCAGTTGAGTATCTCGTATTTTGCCATGTTCCTGTCCACTTTATATGTTCCTCCATTGTTGATGATGTATCTGTCATCGCTGTATGATATGATTCCCTGTGCTTTTGACTTTATCTTCTCCGGTGCCGAATTGAGCCATTGCACATATTCCTCCGCTTCCTCCACTCTCTTTCATGTCGCTTTTTCGAACTGTTCGAATGTGGTGTCCTTATATGGAAGCGTGTCATACAGGTGTACTATCTCCTTGTATCTCGAATCCCTTACCCGTCCGCATATCTGTATCATCGAGGTCGATATGTCTATGAGCGAGTGTCTTTTCATCGTGTCGCTTACTATGAATGTCATTCCGTCACTGTCGTATATGTCGCATCCGTCAAATGCAGTTGAAGTATAGATATTGATTCTCCTTATCGGGTCTGTCGTGCTGCTCCTCGGGAATCCACCCAATTTCAGAATGTTCTCGTCATTGTCTGCGCATACGATTCTTGCCATGTCGGGAGAGACTTTCAGTGTATCTACGACTGCCTTTGCCCCCTCGACACTGTTAAGGAAGATATGCAGGTTGTACGGGGAATCATGTTTCAGTGTGTCCTTGCATATTCCAATCATGTACTTCAGCGGACTTCCCTCTATCCTGTGGCTTCTCACTCTCACTGGCTCTATGTGCGGTCACTCTATCCTGTATTCCGGTAGCCCCATGAGTTCCTCCAGCCAGTATTCCCTCTCTATCGGGGTGGCGGACATGTAGGTTTCCCTCTTGAAGTCCCCAGTAATGGACAGCAGGTTTCGTATCGCACTGTTCCGGAAACTGTACTGGTTGAACAATAAATGCCATTCGTCCACGCACAGGTGCATCTCTCCATATGGGTCATATCCGAGGGAAGCCAGTGTCCTGCATACTTTCGGCACTGAATCGTAGGTCGTCATTATCTTCGGGCGGTCTCCGTGTCTCTGCATATAGTCCGCAATTTCCTTTGTCTTGTCTCCCTCTCCGTATATCGGCAGCAGGACTGGTTTGTTCCCGCTGTTCTCCGGAAACTGTGCGGCCTTGTTGCGTATGAGTTCCGTGAATGGCGCCGCTATCAGTGTGGGCGTTTTCTGTTCTGTTGCCAGAGTTGTAGCACCGCATCCTGTCGTCCCCTTGCTCAATATGCAGTTCTCCGGTATCTTCTCCATTCAGTCTCCGAGGTGTTTTGCTCCCTCCGGGGCTGTTATCTTCGTGTCTCTTGAATTGGTCGTTGTTTGATTGTCATTTTCGTATTTACGCATAACGATATAGATTTTGTTTTTGGAATTAAAACAGACTGATATTCAGCCATATCTTTTACATATACCGATTACCTTAATTTTTGAGTAATGGAATTAGTTTATTATAGACCTTGAATTTCGCAACTCAAAAAATATGGTGGTTTCAAGAATCTCGTTTATCTGGAATCTCTTTAGGTCTTTATAGCCGCTCTGAAAATATGGTAAGTCAAGGCATAGTAAAGGGAGCAGGCATTTTCAACCCCTCCCTCTTATCTGTGTATCGTTACGCATATATGACCGGCTTCTCCGTGACCTTTTCGGAGCCAGCCTGTGACCGGATTTGTCACTGTGTTTTTCTTGATTTCGATATACGAAGATAGGTAAAATTTTCGAGACTTCCAAACAGAAATCCATTGAAAATAAGCAGGTTAAATATATCGGAATTATAACTTCATCCGGCTGTTAGTTGTTCTCTCCATTGCATTGTTGGCTACCTTTAAGGCAGGAAATGCTGATTCTCCGCTGAAATTTGTTTTGGATTCTTCGGCACTGCCTACAATAAATTATGGCAATTATTTCTTTTAGTACATCAAAATTTATATTTTTGTCATAATCTTAAATAATTTAGAGTTATGTTCTCTGTTCAAGCAGTAAGTTATAATTCAAGAAAACATATTTATATTGATGTTTTTAGATTTAAGAAAAATGCAATTGAGTGTTATAACTATCTGAAAAATGAGGTGGACGAATATGCTGCAAAACATGGATATCGTACAACCGAAGAACTAACTCATATCAATAAGACTGGGCAATACTTTAAGATTGGGTATATATGTATAGACCAAAACAATTTTTTACTGTTTATGTTGGAATTGTATAATGTGTCTAATTCTGGTTTTCGAGAATTTATTGAAAACAATTATTGCGAAATAAATGGGAAAATAATTCCTTATTATATATATGAAGAACAAGTTTGGAGAAGTGAATTTCCAAATTTATTTACAAGCAATATTTCAGTTCCATTGATAGTTAAGTGATAGCCACACTATCTTATGTGGCGAACTGCTATTGAAAGACAGGGGAGGTCTCAATATCGGGGCTTCCCCTTGTTCTTTATCTGGATATGCCTTGCGTGGCTCTCACTGTGGCTGCACCGAGAACACATCCTTGATTTCCTGCGAGTAGACAATGCTTCCGTGGGGGAATGTCAGTTTGCGGTTCTGGAATGTCCTGCCGTTGGAGGTTCTGATGAAGTCCCTTACGGTCTGGGCGTATTCGCTGTGTCGGTACTGGTGGCATTGAAGCCAGTCGATTCCCCTTGTCATGTCGGGGTCTGGATTGCTACTGCCGATGTCAATGAGTCCCTGCGAACCTCCGATGAGGAACGAGAGTACGAAGCCCTCTATCTCCCTGTTCAGAAGAAGCGCGAAGTCGAGTTCTATTGTCCCTCCGTAGCGGAGTCCCGTCCAGTAGTAGGCCTGTCCGCTCCGGTCTATTCTCGGGGTGAGGATTAGCGAGGTGTCGGGGAAGTTCTCTGCCGCCGTTCTGATGAGGGAGACGAGCTGTGCGTTGGTCATTCCCTTGAGTTCGTTGCGCTGGTAGGGTGTGAATGATGTGTTGTTGTTCATGGTGATTGTGTTTAATGGTTGTCGGGTATATGACAGGAAAGGACAGGATATTGCACCTGCCCTTTGCCGTTGATTGGATTGAAGTTGAGTTGGAAGTTGGGTTGGAGATTCAGAAGTTCTCCATATTCGCATAACTATCAGCCAGTCTGTCCATTTCCTCTCCAATATACTTGTCTACTATCTTGGCATAGTGCGAGGTCATTCTGGTGTTAGTATGACCCATCATCTTGCTGACAACTTCAAGGGAGATTCTGTTGGTAATGGTGACAGTGGTTGCAAATGTGAATCTTGCGGTATGGAAACTTATCCTCTTGTTGATTCCACATAAATCCGCAATCTCCTTTAGATAGGCATCTGTGGAAGAAAGGTCTATCACTGGGAGCAAATGTTCTCCTCCCTTGTATTTCTCCAAAATGAGTTTCGGGATTGGAAGCAATGGAACTCTGAACAGAACTCCAGTCTTTACCCTGTGCTTCTTTATCCATGTCCTACCTGCTTCATCCGTTTCAAAATGGCTCTCGTCCAGTGTCTTGACATCTGAATATGACAACCCAGTGAAACAGCAGAATATGAAGATGTCCCTTACTCTTTCCAATCTCTTTATCGAGAAATCCTTGTTGATGATTGCCCGAAGTTCTTCTTCTGTCAAGAACACCTTATCTACCACTTCTCTCTGTACTTTGAAATTCAGGAATGGGTCGAATTTCAAGTATCTATTGGCTATCGCTACATTGATAACCCTTTTCAGACACCTCAAATACTTTACTGCCGTGTTCTTTCTCTGCTTATAGTCCTTACGCAGGAATGTATCGAAGTCGGAGATAAACGAATAATTCAGTTCCTGCAATGCCATATCATTACGCCTATACTTTTTGGAGATATATTCCTTTACCAGTACCAATGTCCGCTGGTAGTGATAGCAGGTATCACCGGAAATGTTCGTCCCTACGGCTTTCGACAGGCTTTCAAGATATTCATCATAGAGTTGGCACAGGGTCTTTTGCTGTATAGCATCTATCTTATCCAGATACGCATCTTTCAGCAGGCCGGCAGTCAGAACATATCCCCTGTCGAGAAGTTCCGATTCCTTGTCGTATATCCTGTTCCTTATCTGCCGGAGGGATTCGTTGATTGACTTGGCGGTATCGTTCGACCCTCGGACTTTCTGCTTGCCTGCATCCCAATCCTGCGGAGATACCTGTTTGTTGGAGGAAAATGTCGCACGACTTCCGTTCAAGGTTATCGTCACATTTATGGATGTTACTCCGCTCTTGTTTACTCTGCTCGGAGAAATCCAGAAGTTGATTGAAAATGTATGTCTTTCCATACTCAAATTGGTGGTTTATGAGCCGGAAAACCATAAATTTTTCTTCAATCATCTTGTTGATTCATAGTTTATTACAAGGATTGCCACAAACATGTCCGAAAAATGCCGATATGTTTGTGAATTGTTTGTGATTACACACCCGAAAATCCCCCTTTCCAGCCCCAGTCAGCAACCCGGTGACCGAGACCCGACAGACAGAATTTCCAGCACTCCCCTGCCCGGAATCACAGCGAATCATCACCGGAATCCAGCCGGCCATTCACCGGAAATCCGTGAAAATTCGCTATAAAATCACTGCAAGTTTCAGACACGGCTACATACGAAAAATCCCCGTAATATTGTGTATTACAGGGACTTGTCAGAGTATGTAAGCTGCCTTACTTGTTCAGGGCCTGCTCCACGGCAACCGCCACTGCAACGGTGGCTCCCACCATGGGGTTGTTGCCCATTCCGAGGAAGCCCATCATCTCCACATGCGCGGGAACTGATG